>JGI26239J51126_1000808_pt1 | contig 15309 bp, 17 predicted proteins | sample SaaInlV_130m_DNA_3_FD_51126 | JGI IMG/M metagenome (IMG submission 51126)
AAAAGATGATGATAGTGATACAATTCTCAAAAGATATGATACCTATATGGAAACCACCAAACCTGTGCTAAATTTTTACTCTAAAAATTTAAATTTTCATGAGATAGATGGGACTAAGGAAATTGATCAAATAACAAAGGAAATAGACACTTTTATCAATTTTTAAGGCGTTGACTTTGGATAATCTTATTATATAAAAGGCTCAAATTATCACAAAAATTATGGCTCGTATCGCAGGTATCAACATTCCACAAAATAAGCTTGTTCACATAGGCCTTACGTATATTTATGGGATCGGTGATAAGTTTTCAGATCAAATTTGTACTTCACTTGAAATACCAAGNGCAAAAAGAATTAACGAATTAACTGATGATGAAATTTTAAAGATAAGAGAATATATCGATGCAAATTTTAAAGTAGAGGGTGATTTAAGAAGAGATTATTCTTTAACAATTAAAAGATTGATTGATCTAGCTTGTTACAGAGGCACCAGACATAGAAAAAAGTTACCTGTCAGAGGACAAAGAACAAGATGCAATGCAAGAACTAGAAAAGGTAAAGCAATTGCAATTGCAGGAAAAAAATTAACTCCAACTAAAAAATAATTATGGCTAAAACTGATAAAGTTGAAAATAAAGATCAGAAGGTTGAAAAATCTTCAAAAAAAAGCAACAAAAGCTCTTACTCAAAGAAAAAAAAAATTAAGAAAAATATTTTAAATGGAATTGCTTATGTGCAATCGACGTTTAACAATACGATGATCTCTATCGCGGACACTAATGGCAATGTAATTTCATGGTCATCTGCTGGTCAAAAAGGTTTTAAAGGATCAAGAAAATCAACACCGTATGCAGCACAAATAGCAGCAGATGCAGCTGCCTCTAAAGCATTAGAATATGGAATGAAAACTTTATCTGTTGAAGTTAAAGGCCCAGGTTCGGGTCGTGAAACAGCTTTAAGAGCATTACAAGCTAGAGGTTTTAAAATTTTGTCAATTAAAGATACTACACCCATGCCTCATAATGGAACTAGACCACCAAAGAAAAGGAGAGTTTAATGGAAGTCGAAAATGTAAATATAAAAAATTGGAAGTCATTAATTAAACCATCAAAATTGGATGTACAAATTAGTGATGACTTAACACATGCAAAAATTGTAGCCGAACCTTTAGAAAAAGGATATGGATTAACACTTGGAAATTCTCTTAGAAGAATTTTACTATCATCAATAAGAGGTGCTGCGGTTACTTCTATTCAAATTGATGGCGTGTTACATGAGTTCACATCTATAAAAGGTGTTAGAGAAGATGTTACTGATATAGTTTTAAATGTTAAGTCTTTAGCATTAAAATGTAATTCAGAAGGCACAAAAAAACTTGTACTTGATGCAAAAGGTCCTGGTGAAATCAAAGCTTCAGATATAGCTCAAGTTGCAGATGTAGAAATTTTAAATCCAGAACTAGTTATTTGTAATCTTGATGAAAAAACAAATTTTCACATGGAAATGAACGTTAGTACTGGTAAAGGATATGTTCCAGCTGATTTAAATAAACCAGAAGAACCACCTTTAGGCCTTATAGCAATCGACTCACTATACAGCCCTGTAAAAAAAGTTTCATATTCAATAAGTACTGCAAGAGAAGGTAAAGCATTGGATTATGATAAACTTACTATGGAAGTTGAAACTAATGGGTCAATTTCAGCAGAGGATGCAGTAGCTTATTCAGCAAGAATATTCCAAGATCAGCTTAAAATGTTTGTTAACTTTGATGAACCAGTTGAAGCTCCTATAAAAGAAGTTTCTACAGAACCTGAGTTTAATAAAAACTTATTGAGAAAAGTTGACGAACTAGAGCTCTCAGTAAGATCTATGAATTGTCTTAAAAATGATAACATTATCTATATTGGTGATTTAGTTCAAAAATCCGAAGGTGAAATGCTTCGAACACCAAATTTTGGAAGAAAATCATTAAATGAAATTAAAGAAGTTTTAACTGGTATGTCATTATATTTAGGTATGGAAATTCCTAATTGGCCACCGGATAATATTGCTGAAATGTCTAAAAAGTTAGAGGAAGCTATCTAATGAGACATGGAATGGCAAATAAGAAGTTAAATAGAACTTCTGAACATAGAAAAGCTCTTTTAAAGAATATGTTAAATTCTTTGATTAAATATGAGCAAATCAAAACTACTTTGCCAAAAGCTAAATTTTTAAAACCTCAAGCAGACAAAATTATCACCCTAGGTAAGAAAGAAACATTGCAAACTACAAAAATGTTAGTTTCTCAACTTCAAGATATTAAATCTGCTAATAAAGTAAAAAAAACTCTTTCAAAGAGATATGAAAAAAGAAATGGTGGATATACTAGAATTATAAAAGCNGGATTTAGATATGGTGATAATGCACCAATGGCTATTATTGAATTCGTTGATAGAGATGTTGANGCNAGNAGAATAGATAGGCCAAAAAAAGACATAAACAAAGAAACTCCTAAAGCTGAAGAAAAAAAACAAGCTACAGCATAAATTTTTTAAAGTATGAAAAAGTCATTTACCGTTGATTCAACGTGTAATGATATGCGAATTGATCGTTGGACAAGACTTAAAATTGGCAAAATACCTCAAGGNCTTATCGAAAAATATTTAAGATCTGGCAAAATAAAATTAAATAAAAAGAAAATTAAAAGCTCAACTAAAGTAAAAACTAACGATGTTGTAAACATTTTTAATTTAGATTTTAAAGAAACTATAACTCAAAAGAAAATAAAATTTGAACCATCAAAAGAAATTATAAAATCTAATGAAGATCAAATTATAGATAATAATGAAAGTTTTATAGTTTTAAACAAAAGTTCAGGTATTTCTGTTCAAGGTGGCACTAAATCAAAAAAAAATTTAGTAGATATTTTTGCCAAAAGTGAAATCTTTCAAGATACTAAACCCTATTCGGTGCATAGACTAGATAAAGATACATCAGGTGTATTTATAATGGCAAAGACAAGAGAGGCTGCACAATTGTTAACTTCCTTATTTAGATTACGAAAAGTTCACAAAACTTATTTGGCTATTTGTCATGGAGAATTAAACAAAGATACAGGAGAGTGGAATGACGATCTTATTAGATATGATGGAGAAAAAAAAATTATTGAAAAAGCTAAAACAATTTATAAAGTTTTAGATAAAAATTCAGAAGCTAGTTTAGTTGAATTAAAACCTATTACAGGTCGTAAACACCAACTTAGAAAACAATTATATGCGTTAGGACAACCGATATTTGGTGATATTAAATATAAGTTATCTAATTCTTCCAAAGGATTAAACAAAAACTTAATGCTTCATTCATATCAGATTAAATTTATTATTGATGATATTAAACACACATACACAGCCTTGTTACCAGATTATTTTAGAAAATTATTAAAGACTAAAAGACTCAGGTTTTCAGGTTTGAAATAAATTTTTCTATCAATAAATCATCTATNTTTNAATAATNATTGTNNGCAATACTAATTAAATTAGTAATTCCTTTATCTTTTATACCGCAAGGAATAATCTTTTTATATTGATCAAGGTTATTATTTATATTTATTGAAAAACCATGATAAGCAATCCATTTTTTTACTCTTACTCCAATTGCAGCAACTTTATTGGTTGAGTTATTTTTTTTATGCCAAATTCCCACATTATCTCTATCTGAAAATGTATCTATCCCGTAATTTTTGAGAGTTTCAATAATAGTTTTTTCAATACAACTAATAAATTTTCTAATATCTTTTTTTTTTCTTAAATCCAAAACAAAGTAACAGATTAATTGACCAGGTGCATGACATGTAATCTTACCACCACGATTAGTTTTTATTAAGTTTATAGAATTATCTAAAATCTCATTATCTTTATAGCTCGTACCTGCTGTAAATATTTCATTATGTTCTAATTTCCAAATAAGTTCTTTATTCTTATTTTTGTGCAAATCTTCCAATCTTTTCTCTAAGAAGTTTATTGCATCAAAATAATTTATTGGTTTTATTGACTTTTTGATCTCTATATTCATTTATAAATTGTATTATCTTAATTATCTATTAATAGTCCAATCTAAATTATAGGTAGATTTATGTCTTTAGTTAGAAAAATAAAAGATAAAAAAGTTAATTTTGAATTTAATAAAGAGTATATAAAAGTAGTAACATCGAAAATTGCAAACAATGATGCTCTTTTTATTACTAATTCATTTAAAGAAATGCACCCAGCAGATGCTGCGGACATAATCGAGCACTTAAATCAAACTGATAGAGAAAGTTTAATAAAACTTAATAATTTTAAAATAGATCCCGAAGTCTTTATTGAACTTAATGAGTCTGTTCAAACAGAAATTATTACATATCTTTCATCAGACTCAATAGTATCTATTTTAACAAATCTTGAGTCAGATGATGCAATATCAATTTTAGAGAATGTACCAGAGGAAGAAAAGAATAACATATTAAGTTCTTTACCACCAAAAGATCGTTTTGCACTATTAGAAAGTTTAAGTTATCCAGAAGATACTGCAGCAAGAATAATGCAACGTGAATTTACTGCAATTCCAAGTAATTGGTCTGTAGGTCAAACAATAGATTATCTAAGAGAAAATAAAGATCTTCCTGAAGAATTTTTAGAAATATTTATAGTAAATGAGGAATTTAAACCAATTGGAACCGTCCCTTCTTCACGTGTTCTAACAACATCAAGAGATACAAAAATGCTTTCTATTATGTCAGAGTCCCAACTTTTGATACCCGTTGACATGGACAAAGAAGAAGTTGGTAATTTGTTTGAAAATTACAATTTAAACTCAGCTGCTGTTATTGATAAAAATAATAAATTAGTTGGTATGATTATGAGTGATGATGTTTTAACTGTCTTAAAGGAAGAGGCAGAAGAGGATGCTTTAAGATTAGCAGGGGTAGGTGACGAAGAGATAACAGATGGTGTAATTACAAAAACTAAAAGAAGATTTAATTGGCTTTTATTAAATCTTTTTACTGCTTTTTTAGCTACTTGGTGCATAAGTTTATTTGGTGCTACCATAGAACAGATGGTAGTTTTAGCATTTTTAATGCCAATCGTAGCATCTATGGGTGGTAATGCGGGTATGCAGACTCTTGCTGTTACAGTTAGAACAATTGCGACTAATGATTTAACAGAAAATAATTTTTCATCAAATGTCATTAAGGAATTTACTATTGGAATATTAAATGGAATTATATTTGCTGCGATAAGTGCTTTTGTAGTTCAAGTTTGGTTTCAAGATAACATTTTATCAATTATTATTTCAATTTCGATGGTTTTAACTATGATTATTGCAGGTCTATTTGGAATTTTAGTTCCTGTGACACTTAAAAAAATGAACATTGACCCAGCGATTGCTTCTAGTGTTTTTGTAACTACTATTACTGATGTAATAGGGTTTGTTTCTTTTTTAGGTGTGGGCGCTTATTTCTTGTAAATCAAAAATTGTCAATCAACCTAATACCTTTAAAATGATAAGATAAAAATATTTTTGACTTTAAGTATTTATTTGAAATTTTAAGATTCTTAACATTTCTATTTTCTAAATATTCAATTTTAATATTCAATAATTTTTCAAATTTTCTTTTTGATTGCCCTAAAAATTTATTAATATATTTATGTTTTTTTACTTCATTTTTAAGATTTAAAAATTTTTTTGATATATTTTCAACTTTTTTTAAATCTTCTTTGCTAAGTAAAAAATTCCTTGAAGATAACGCAAGTTTATTTTTATTTCTTATTGTCTTACAGCCAATCACTTTAGTCTTATAATTACTTTCTATAAAATTTTTAACCAGAAATAATTGCTGATAATCTTTTTTTCCCATAAAAATTTTTTTTGGTTTGATCAAATTTGTTAATTTATNCATTACATCNAANACACCTTCAAAATGTCCTTTTCTAAATTTTGCACATAAAATTTTGTCACTTTTTTTAATTACTATTTTCGATTTATCNTTNCTTTCATAGATATCTTTAAATTTAGGAATATAAATGAAGTCAATCTTAGGAATCTTTTTTAAAATAGCTAAATCATTTTTGATATTTGAAGGGTATGATATAAAATCCCTTTTATTATTGAACTGCTTAGGATTAACAAAAATACTTACTATTGTTTTTTTGGCATATTTGATTGATTTGTTTATTAGAGAAATATGCCCCTCATGTATCCCGCCCATAGTTGGTACAAACCCAATATTATCAAAAGGCTTTAATGTTTTATGTAAAGTTTCATTGTTTAATAAAATTTTCATTTGTATTAAATTATTTAATAAGTAAAACATTTAAATGATTAAACAAGCAATTATTCCCCTAGCTGGTCTTGGTACTAGATTGTTGCCTTTAACTAGCGTATTTGCCAAAGAACTTCTTCCCATTAATGGAAAACCAGGCCTAGAGTATATTTTAGAAGAATGCGTTGATGCNGGTATAAAAGAAATAATTTTTATAATTTCAAAAAAAAAAATGATGATTAAGAAATATTTTTATAATGATAAATTTTATAAAGATATAATTAAAAAAAAAAAAGATTTAAGAGTCATTGAAGAATATAAAAAAATCTTAAAATACAGAAAAATGATAAAATTTGTTTATCAGAATAAACCAAAAGGTACTGGTGATGCAGTTCTTAAAACTAAAAGATTTATTAAAGATAAATATTTTTTGATGTTATTACCAGATGATCTTATAATTAAAAAGAATTGTTCAAAATCCATGATTAGATCACATAAAAATTATAAAGCCTCTATCATGGCTAGTATGACTGTTAATAAAAAATCTATTTCTAGATGGGGTATTTTTAATCTTAATAAAAAATTGAATAAAACTGATTACACAATTAAAGGCGTTGTTGAAAAACCAAGTATTAAACAAGCTCCTTCCAATAAAGCTGTCATAGGACGATATATCTTACCTAAAACCATTTTTTCAAAACTACTAAAACTAAAACCTGGAAATGGTGGAGAAATACATATTACTGATGCAATTCAGTCACTGATTAATGATAATGAAAAATTTATAGCACATAATTTTTTAGGTAAATATTTAGATTGTGGAACATTAAATGGTTATATTAATTCTTCTAAGGAGATTTCAAAATTATGAAATTGTGTATGATAGGAACTGGCTATGTTGGGTTAGTAAGTGGTGTATGTTTTTCAGATCTAGGTAACGATGTTATATGTGTTGATAAAGATAAAAGAAAAATAAATGGTCTTAAAAAAGGAATAATTCCAATTTATGAACCAGGATTAAAAGAATTGGTTCTTAAAAACTATAATAATAAAAGATTAAAATTTTCTACCGACCTAGAAGATTCCATAAAAAAATCTGATGTTATATTTTTATGTGTTGGGACACCTACAAAAAAAAATGGTAACGGAGCAGATTTAAGTCAAATTTTTTCCGCTGCTAAGGAAATATCAAAATCCATTAATAAATTTAAGATAATAATAACAAAATCAACTGTGCCAGTTACTACAGGTGATGAAATTGAAAAAATATTATCAAAAAAAGTTAAAAAAAATAAATTTTCAGTAGTGTCAAATCCAGAATTTTTAAGAGAAGGTGAGGCTATAAGAGATTTTGTTTATCCTGATAGAGTAGTGATTGGCTCAAATGATAAAAAGTCAAAAATGATTTTAAAAAATCTTTATGCCCCATTAATTTCTAAAGGAGCAAAATTTATTTCTACTAATCGTAGAGCCGCAGAACTAATTAAGTATGCTGCAAATGCTTTTTTAGCTACAAAAATTACATTTATAAATGAAATAGCAAATTTATGTGAAAAAACTAATATTGATGTTGAGGATATATCAATAGGTATTGGGCTGGATAAAAGAATAGGTAGTCGTTTTTTGAGAGCTGGCCCAGCTTATGGAGGATCATGTTTTCCTAAAGATACAAAAGCTATTATTACTACAGCCGACAAGTTCAAACAGATCTATCAGTCATTAAAAGTGTAATAAAATCAAATTCATTAAGATCTAAATTATTACTGAAAAAAATAAGTCAAATACTAAATCAAAGAATTAAAAATAAAAAAATTTGTTTTTTAGGTGTTACATTCAAGGCTAATACAGATGATATGAGAGACTCCTCAAGTTTAGAAATGATACCCTATCTTTCTAAAAATGGAGCCAAAATAAAATATTATGACCCTACAGGCATAAAAAAAGAATTTGATAAAATTAAAAACGTATCTTTTTCAAAGTCAATTAGCTATGCAGTAAAAGACTCTGATTTAGTAATATTGCATACTGAGTGGAATGATTTTAAATCTATCAATTTTAAGAAATTATCTACATCAAAAAATCTAAAGATTTATGATATGAGAAACATATTTTCACCAGATAAAATTAAAGCCCAAGGATTCAAATATTTTGGTATAGGAAGATAAACTTTAGTTTATTTCAAAAATAGCATCAACTTCAACTGAAACACCCAGTGGTAAGCTATTGGTACTTACTGCTGCTCTTGTATGCATACCAGCTTCACCAAAAACTGATGCAATTAAGTCTGAAGCTCCATTAATTACTTTTGGTTGCTCTATATAATCCTCTGTTGAATTTACAAAACCAGTTAATTTGATACAAGATTTTATTTTTGATAGATCGCCATCACATGCATTTTTAACTTGAGCAATAATACTTAATCCACATCTTTCAGCAGCTTTGTAAGCTTCATCTGTAGTTAAATTTTTACCAACTTTACCTTTTATTAACTCTCCATTTGCATCAATTGATATTTGTCCTGACACATAAAGTAATTTTCCTACAATTTTTGTAGCAACATAAGATCCAACAGGTGCCTTAGCTTCTGGTAGTTCAATTTTTAATTCTCTAATTTTATCTTCAAAATTCATCATTTACCTTTTTTTTTAGTTTTTTTAGCTTTTTTAGTTTTATCGTATTCTTTTCTTTTCTCAATTAAAATTAAAGCTTCTTCCATTGTAAGTTCTGTAGGATCTTTTTCTTCTGGGATAGTTGCATTTAATGACTTGTATTTAATATATGGCCCATATTGACCTTTCATAACTCTTACTGGTTTTTTATCTTCTGGATGTTCCCCCAGATCTTTTATAATTGAAGCTGACATTCTTCCTGGTTTTGCTTCTGCTATCATTGTTATTGCTCTATTTAAACCTATTGAAAATATTTCTTCTATATTTTCTATTCTGGCCGATTTATTTTCACATTTTAAATAAGGTCCAAATCTTCCTGTGTTTAATGTAATTTCTTTTTGGTTTTCAGGGTTTAGTCCTAAAGATTTTGGTAAAGAACATAAAAATTGAGCTTTTTCCAAATCAATACTTTCTAATTCTAAACCCTTTGGTATGGAAACATTTTTTAAAAGTTCATTTACATCAGTTTTAAGTTTTTTTCTTTTTTTCTTTTTTTTAGAAGTTTTTTCTTCAGGTATCTCTTCTAATATTTTTTCATATTGTAGATAAGGGCCAAATCTTCCATTTTTTAAATATATATCATTACCATTATCATGTTTTCCAATAAACTTTGGTTCTGCTAATTGTGCTTGAGCCGCAGCTTTAGCTTTTGATAAAGGTCTTGTGAATTTACATTCAGGATAATTAGAACATCCAATAAAAGCACCACCTCTAAAACTATTTTTCAAACTTAATGATCCATCGTTACATAATTGACATTTTCTAACAATTTTACCATCTGCGTCTTTGTCAAAAATTAATGCACCCAAGCTATCATTTAGTAAGTCTAAAACTTCCCTAGTTCTTATTTCTTTTACTTCAGAAACATTGTTATTAAAATCTTTCCAAAACATTTCTAAAACTTTTATCCAACTTTCTTTACCAGTTGTAATTCCGTCTAATTGATCTTCTAAATCAGCTGTAAAATTATAATCTACATATTTCGAAAATAATTTTTCCAAAAATGCAGAAATTAATTTACCCCGATCAGTTGGAAAAAATCGTTTATTTAAAATCTCAGCATATCCTCGATTTGCTATAGTTGAAATGATACTTGCGTAAGTCGATGGACGTCCTATACCTAGTTCTTCTAATTTTTTAACTAAGCTTGCTTCTGAGTATCTTGGTGGTGGTTGAGTAAAATGCTGTTCGTCTATAAGAGACTCAATATTAATTGGTCCTTTTGACATTTTTGGAAGTAAAGTTTCATCATCATCTTTACTTGGATTTGGAAAAACTTTTAAATAACCATCAAATTTTAAAACAGAACCACTTGACTTACATATGGTATTACCATCTTTTGAAGATATTGTTATTGTGCTTCTATCAAATTTGGCTGTCTCCATTTGTGATGATAGTGCTCTTCCCCAAATTAAATTATATAGTTTTTGTTGATCTGTGCTTAAATATTTTTTAACAGACTCAGGTGACCTTTCAATGTCAGTCGGTCTTATAGCTTCGTGAGCTTCCTGAGCATTTTTAGCTTTTTTTCCAGAATAATTTAAAGGATTTTCAGGAAGATATTCTTTGCCATATTCATTTTTGATATAATTTCTAAAATCTGAAACAGCATCCGCAGATAAATTTGTACCATCGGTTCTCATATAAGTAATCAACCCAATAGTTTCACCATCAATTTCAATACCTTGATATAGTCTTTGAGCAATTTGCATTGTTCTTGATGCTCCAAAACCTAATCTACTTGAGGCAACTTGTTGTAATGTTGATGTTGTAAAAGGACCTGAAGGATTTCTATTAACTATTTTTGATGAAATATCGTTTATATTAAATTCCTTATCTTTGATAATTTTAATTGCCACATCTATTTCAGATTTATTTTTAAATGAAAATTTTTCAATTTTTTTTCCATCTACTTGGGAGATGCTTGCACTTATTGTCTGTTTTTTATTGTCTTGAAAATTTATCGTTAAAGTCCAAAATTCATCTGGATCAAAAGACTCAATTTCATGTTCTCTTTCAGTTATAAGTTTTAAGGCCACTGATTGAACTCTACCTGCAGATTTTGAACCTGGTAATTTTGTCCATAAAATAGGGGAGATGTTAAAACCAACTAAATAATCTAGAGCTCTTCTCGCCATATATGCATCTACTAGCAAAGGTTCTATTTGTCTTGGATTTTCAATACCATGAGTCACTGCTTTTTTGGTAATTTCGTTAAAAACAACTCTCTCAACTTCTTTATCTTTTAGAAGTTTTTTTTCATTTAGATATTCTTTTACATGCCATGCTATAGCTTCACCCTCGCGATCAGGGTCTGTTGCTAGAATAATTTTTGAAGAATCTTTTGCAGCATCAGTAATTTCTTTTAAATATTTTTTAGAAAAGCTATCAACCTCCCATTTCATTTTGAAATTTTGATCAGGATCTACGGAACCATTTTTAGATGGTAAATCTCTTATATGACCATAACTAGCTAAAACAGTATAATTATCACCTAAATATTTGTTAATTGTTTTTGCTTTAGCAGGGCTTTCAACTATCACTAGATTCATAATTTAACAAACTACTCAAAAGAGTTCGATAGTCAAATTAATAAATATTGGTCTTACTTTCTTCTTTGTTTTTAAGTCGTTTAATATTTTCTCTATGAGTGAAAAAAATCAAAACAAACATTATTATAAAAAAAGTTACATTATTGGTATCTCCTGTGATGAATAAATAAACTGGTATAGATAAAGACCCAATTAATGATGACAAAGATGAATATTTGGTAGATGCAAAAGTAATTACCCAGGAAATTGCAAANATTAGTCCAAATAAAATATTTATAGAAAATAGAATTCCGACATAGGTAGCAACACCTTTGCCACCTTTAAACTTAAGCCAAATTGGAAATACATGACCTAAAAAGGCACATAATGAAGCAATGAATATAAGTTCTGGAAAATGTATCTTAGTATAAATTACTGGAATGATTGCTTTAGAAATATCCAATATAAGAGTTGCATAACCTATTAGTTTATTTTCAGTTCTTAATGCATTTGTAGCACCAATATTACCAGACCCTATATCTCTAATATCCTTTTTTAAAAAAATTTTTGTTAAAATGAAACCAAATGGAATAGAGCCCATAAGGTATGAAATTATACCTATTGTAAAATTGTCCATTATTATATCTTAAATAATTCCTTACCTTTTACAAATGTATNAGTCACTTTGCCTTGAAGTTTTTTATCCTCAATTGATGTATTTTTAGATTTTGAAATTAAATTTTCTTTTTTTACAATCCATGGTTTATTTAAATCAACTATACAAAAATCTGCATCATTACCGATTGAAAGATTGCCTTTATTAATATTTAGTATTTTTGCTGGATTAGAAGTTAAAGCTTGAATTATAGTTTCAAGTTTAACTGATCCATTATGGTAAAGCTCTAAACTTAAAGATAAAAGTGTTTCTATTCCCGATGCTCCAGTTGCAGCTTGAGAAAAAGTTAATCTTTTAGACTCTTCATCTTCTGGCTTGTGATCAGAAACAATTACATCAATAGTTTTGTCTTTTAATCCTTGAACTAGAGATTCTCTGTCTTCTTCTTTTCTTAATGGTGGAGATAATTTTAAAAATGTTTTAAAGTCGCCAATATCATTTTCGTTTAAAGAAAGATTATTTATTGATACACCACAAGTAAATTTAATATCATTTTTTCTTTGTTTAATAATATCAACTGATTTTGTCGAGGAAATTTGAGAAATATGATATCTACATTTTGCTTTTTCAAGTAGAGTTAGATCTCTTTCAATTATAATTCTTTCAGCGATATCTGGTATTCCTGATAATCCTAATTTGGTAGCAATTATACCTGAATTAATCATACCATTCTTTGATAAGTGATAATCTTCAGCATGTTGCATTATTAAGCATCCTAAATCTTTAGCAGAATTCATTATTTTCGCCATCAAGCTTGTATTTTGAATAGTTTTTACTCCATCTGTAAAACCAATTATACCCTTGCTTGCTAAGAGACCAAATTCNGTCATATTTGTACCTTCAATATTTTGAGTTAATGATGCACATGGAAATATATTTATTTTGGATTTGTCTCTACCTCTTCTTTTTAAAAAATCTACTATAGATACATTATCTATAATTGGATTTGTGTTAGGCATTGTAACAACTGAGGTTACCCCACCTGATAATGCTGCATTACTTAAAGTTCTAAAGTTTTCTTTGTATTCATATCCAGGCTCACCTACAAAAACTCTCATGTCTACTAAGCCAGGAAATATATATTTTCCTTTTAAATCAATCGGTTTTTCTCTTGTAGGCAGGTTGTTTGTATTAACTTTTTTACCTATAGCTTCAATTTTCCCATCTTCACCAATAATTAAGCCTCCATTTTCATTTAATGAATTGTAAGGGTCAATTATATTTGCATTTATAAAATATTGTTTTTTCATTTAATCACAAAAAATTTTTAAACATGCCATTCTAACAGCAACACCTAGTTCTACTTGTTCTTTTATTACACTTTTATTTATATCGTCGGCTAATCTTGTATCAATCTCAATACCTCTATTCATAGGACCGGGATGCATTATTATTGCGTCAGGTTTTGCATGATCTAGCTTATCAGGTGTTAATCCATAATATTCATAGTATTCACGATTAGATGATAGAAATGAACCTGTCATCCTTTCATTTTGCAATCTTAACATCATTACTATGTCACAATCTTTAAGTCCTTTATTCATGTCTGTAAAAGTATTAACACCAAATTTTTCTATTTCTTTTGGCATTAAGTTTGTTGGTGCAACAATGTTTACTTCTGCACCAAGCATTGTTAATAAATAAATATTCGATCTTGCAACTCTTGAATGGAGTATGTCTCCACATATTGCAATTTTTAAACCTTCAATTTTTTTTTTACGATTAATAATTGTTAAAGCATCAAGAAGAGCTTGAGTAGGGTGCTCTCTTCTACCATCACCTGCATTTAAAACTGCACAATTTACTTTTTGAGATAATAAATTACATGCACCAGAGTCTTGGTGTCTAATGACAATTATATCAGGGTGCATTGCATTCAATGTCATAGCAGTATCAATTAAGGTTTCACCTTTTTTGATTGCAGAGTTGCTCATGTTCATTGACATCACATCTGCACCCAATCTTTTACCGGCTAATTCAAATGAGCTTTGTGTTCTAGTCGATGGTTCAAAAAATAGATTAATTTGGGTTTTACCAGTTAATACATTTAATTTTTTGTTCTTGCTTTGATTAAGTTTTATAAACGTTTGAGACTCATCTAAAATTAGATTTACATCATTAATTGATAAATCTTGAATACCTAGTAAGTGTTTTTGGGAGATTTTAACAGCTTTGTTTGTTTTAATTGCCATTAAAATTAACTCTATAGCTATAAAGTGCCATTATGGCAAGTATTAATTATTTAAAAAATCTATTGCTCCTTGTAGAATGAAAGCAGCTGCGTTTTGATCAATATTTTTTTCTCTTTTACTAACATTTATATCAAGCTGACTAGATAAATTAAACGCTCCCACAGTAGAAAGTCTTTCGTCCCACAGACAAACATCTACATCAATTGATTTATCAATATTAGTTGATACGTCATTTACTGATTGAGCAGATCTACCTAAAGAACCATCCATATTTATTGGATTTCCAATTATAATTCCCTTGATCTCATATTCGTTAATTATGTCTTGTAATTCAGTAATTAACTCATTTGTATTTGTTTTATTAATTGTTTTAAAGGGTGTTGCAATAGACTGCCTCTCATCACAGATAGATACACCAATTCTTTTAGAGCCAAGATCCAATCCAATCAATCTAGAGGGTTCAGACTGTTTTTTTTTAAAATCTTCAATAGTGATCATATTGTATATTTTTAACTTAAGTGATAGTTTGCGACATATTTAAATACCATATGAGCATTGATCTTAAAACAATAAAGCACATTTCTAAATTATCAAGGATTTCAGTTGATGAGCAAAAAGCTGAAAAACTTGCAGGTGATTTAAACTCAATATTCAAATTTATTGAAAAATTGAACGAATTAAATACTGATAAAGTAGAGCCACTTACATCTGTTGCTGAAACAACTTTAAAATTTAGATCTGATGAAGTTAAAAATCAAAATATAAGAGAACAAATTATAAAAAATTCACCTGAAGATAACGAGGATTTTTTTGTAGTTCCGAAAGTTGTTGAATAATGTCTGATATAACTTCTCAATCATTAACATCATTAGTCAAAAATATTAAAGAAAAAAAACTATCATCAGAAGATGTTACTAAAGCATTTGTTGAACGTTCTGAAAAATCAAAAGAATTAAAT
>JGI26239J51126_1000842_pt1 | contig 14953 bp, 14 predicted proteins | sample SaaInlV_130m_DNA_3_FD_51126 | JGI IMG/M metagenome (IMG submission 51126)
CACTAAGAGACATAGTTGTTTTTCCCTTCATGGTAATCCCGCTTTTTGTTGGGCGAGAGAAGTCTGTTTGCGCTTTGGAAAAATCTATGTCCGAACAAAAAAATATTTTTCTGGCTTCCCAGCGTAACCCAAATTCTAACGACCCAACTCCAAAGGATATTCACGAAACTGGTACTATCGCCAATATTCTGCAAATTCTAAAATTAACCGATGGCACAATAAAGGTTCTAGTTGAAGGCCTGCAACGCGGGCGCATCATTAAATTCAGTAAAAGCACCGATTTTTATCAAGTAGAAATCGAGCGTGTTCAAGAAAATGAGCAAGTCACACCTGAACTTAAAGCACTTATGAGAAGTGTTGGCAGTGTATTCGAACAGTATGTCAAACTGAATCAGAAAATACCACTGGAAGCAGTTTCTGCAACAACGAACATTATTGAACCACATCGTTACGCTGACACCATTGCAGCCTATATGGTTTTTCAATCCAATGAAAAGCAAGCCCTTTTAGAAACCTTCAACCCTGGCGATCGCTTAAACAAATTACTTAGTACTCTAAAGTCCGAAGTTGAGATTCTTAAAATCGAAAAAAAGGTCCATGGACGTGTTCGGAAACAGATGGAAAGCAGTCAAAAAGAATTTTATCTAAACGAACAACTCAAGGCTATACAGAAGGAATTAGGGAAACGTGATGAGTTTAAAACAGATATCGATGAATTGACGGAAAAAATAAAAAAAGTTGGCTTGCCAAAGGACATTAATGAAAAAATATCAAAAGAACTGAGGCGACTAGAACTCATGCAACCAATGTCAGCCGAGGCAACCGTTTCACGAACCTATATTGAGTGGTTCATCGAACTACCTTGGAAACAGGGGACAGGCTCTGAAAAAATTAAAATTTCAGAAGCGATAAAAATACTCGACAAAGATCATTATGGGCTAGCAAAAGTTAAGGAGCGTATCATCGAGCACTTAGCAGTACTCAAACTAGTCAAAAAAATTAAAGGACCGATTTTATGTTTAGCAGGTCCACCGGGGGTTGGTAAAACTTCCCTAGGGCAGTCCATTGCCAGGGCCACTGGGAAAAAATTCATTCGTGCTTCTTTGGGTGGAGTCCGTGATGAAGCAGAAATCAGGGGTCATCGAAGAACTTACATTGGAGCACTTCCGGGAAAAATTATCCAGGGAATAAAAAAAGCTGGCACTATGGATCCTGTATTTATGCTGGATGAAGTTGATAAAATGAATTCTGATTTCCGTGGTGACCCTTCCTCTGCGTTACTAGAAGTACTCGATCCTGAGCAAAACTTTAACTTCAACGACCATTATCTTGAGGCGGATTACGACCTATCGCAAGTTCTATTCATCTGTACTGCTAACGTTCTCCACACCATACCCAAACCCCTTTTGGACAGAATGGAGGTAATCCGCTTACATGGCTATACGGATGAGGAAAAAGTCGGGATTGCCGAAAAGTTTCTTATCCCTAAAAAAATAAAAGAACACGGATTAACAAAAAACAACGTTAAATTCAAAAAAACAATCTTAAACCGAATTGTGGATAGTTATACCCGCGAATCAGGAGTTCGTAATTTAGAGCGNGAAATAGCTACCATCTGTCGTAAAGTCGCCAGAAAAGTTGTAGACAAGGGGAAAAAANATTCTACTAAAGTTGGAGTTGACGATCTTAAAGAATTTTTAGGCATTCCTAAATACCAACGCTTGCCTGCGAACAAACCACTTCCGGTGGGTGTTGCCACTGGATTAGCTTGGACGGAGGTTGGAGGCGAACTACTATCAATAGAGGTAACTGTTTTGCCTGGTAGCGGGAAACTTTCGCCTACAGGTACGCTAGGTGATGTTATGAAAGAGTCTGCTCACGCAGCCCTTAGTTATGTTCGATCAAGAGCGAAAGATTTCGGGCTTAAAAATGATTTCTATCAGAAGACTGACATCCATATACATATCCCCGAAGGAGCAGTCCCTAAAGATGGGCCCTCAGCTGGAATCACTATGGCCATCGCAATGGTATCCGCCTTGACAAAAAATCCTCTACGACACGGCATTGCAATGACGGGTGAATTAACATTAACTGGAAAGGTTTTACCTATCGGTGGGCTCAANGAGAAATCTCTGGCCGCTCANCGAGGGGGCATTTTTAAAATCATTCTGCCAAAGGAAAATGAAAAAGACATCCCTGAAATTTCGGATAAAATTAGAAAAAAAATGATTTTTTATCCAGTTTCTACTATGGATGAAGCCATTAAAGAAGCGTTTGAAAAAAAATTAAGCCCTGGGAAAAAACCAGCTAAAATAAAAATCAGAAAAAAGCAAGCCAGCTCTCGCCAACAACCTGCAACCACGCTGAACTAACTTTTCATTCTCTCAAGCTAAGTGTGGTGTTTTGCATTTTTACCACATGACTAAAAAAACTTTAAAACCTCCTGCCTCACCAACTCAAGGAGGGAAGCTACATGTCTTGGTCTATATGGTGATAGGGAACTAATGCATCTTCATTTAAAACCATAGCCATTACCTGATCCGTATGAATAAATTCATTCATTACTTTTAGTAAAGTAACAGAGTTGGAAAGAAATGCATCAATAGTCTGGTCGTTGATAGATTTTTTTGACAACTCTTCATAAAGATTCATTAGACGCTCCGACTGATCCACGCGCAGANTAATCGTTTTAAAATCTATTTTTCGTGCGTTTATCTTGCGAGCAAACTCCTCATAATTGAGATAATTTTCAATATCTTCAGGATGTTCTCCGCGGGAGATCAGTATTTTTTTTGTCTCTTCACGTCCATAGTCTTGTAGCATTTTTTTAAATTCAATAGCCACCTTATTTAAAGGTACTCCTTCTGACGTTTTACACAAATAACGCAAGCTAAAAATCATCTTATTTATGTTGCTATCGAGTTGCATTCCGTGAAAAGAATAAGGCTTTGAATCCACATTCCTTTCGAAGGCCCCCCACATTCCTCCATGTTTTTGAACTAAAGTTCGCCTTAAATCCAATGAGCCTAATCGATCTAAACAAGAAGCCTTATCTATCGTCACAATTGAATCAGATTTTTTGGTAGTTATTTTTGCAATTAAAGAAGTATTAAGGGGAATNTCTGCTAAAATTTCTTTATTGNCCGAGAAAACTTCCTCCTTGGTTGTTTGCACTTTCTCTGTGCGAACCCATGTGGCTTCCTTCTTTGGTTGAATAACTGGACCTTTCGCTTCCTCCGCACCATCACACGCGAACAAAACCGCAATCGATATTAAATAGCTCGTAAAAATAGCAAACCGAATCATCAAGAAATGCTTTAAAAAATGTTAAAATACTTTTTATTTGATTACTCTTTATACTCTAAATCCTAGAGAGGTTCCAGAAAAGTCCTCAGTTTTGTAATGCGTCATAGATTATACTATTTACGAGTGATCAAAAACCGATAGCCAAACAACACAAACCTATAATGTTTTCCTGTTCGGTTTCAGTTTTAGTTAGTCAAACCAAGCCACTAAAATCATCTTATTAACCTCTGGATACTCCTGTCCAAAAACCAATTCTATCTGTGGCAAACTCTTAATGTNCTTAGTNATTAATGTGCTTTTATGTTCAAAAACGGTGATTATTTCTTGAAATATTTAGAGAAATTATTAACTTCCTTCNCTATTCAAGTATCCTAAATTCTTGTAATTTATTTTATTATAAGGGTTTTAGAAAATATTCTTACAAACCTTAAATTGTGTGCCTGAATTTGGTAAAAAAAGCTTTAGCACTTTGCTTAATATTACGATATAGCATTTAATAACAATGAGAAAAATTGACATGAAAACTTACAGAATATTCTACTCTATACTTTTCCTTACCCTTTTATCGGCCTGTGAACTTCGAATGGCCCCCACAGAATATTGGTCCAAGCTTTTTCGAACACAAACTGACTCGAGTTACTACCAAGGAAAATCGGAAAGTTTAACAAATGAAATAGCCAGAGATATCGAGGAGTACGAAATTAATAAAATCACCGTTATGGACTTTGTCGATGAGGGGAATCGAACATCGATTCTGGGCGAGTATCTTTCATCTAGAGTAGTCGAGGCATTTACTGACCGTTCGCTGTTTCAAGACCGTATTTTTCACATCACGCAAAAAGGCGAGGTCAACGAAGTTTTACAGCAACTAAACCTGCAGCATAACTACTTGTACGCGAAAAACGACTTAAAGGCACTTGGTGAATCACTCAACTCTCAAGCCATTTTAACTGGGAAAATTACTGATTTAGGNACCAATATTGATATGCACCTTACTTTGACCGATGTCGTAACCGGAGAAGTAATCTCTTCGGCAACACAGCATCTCACCCGTACCAAGTTTGCAGTCGANATGCTTAGACAGCNCTAACCACCTCTTAGNCAATAAACTGGNCTGACATTAACGGTAAAATAATTAAGTTTTCCCTTGAAAGTTTAAGACTGAAGGGCAGACCGGTATTTTCCAAGGGCCATAAGCGGGAAGAAGTGTTGGTACATGTGGTATTTGATAAAGAAATGAATGGGGAAACCCGTTCCCGTAAACTCATCTTCGTACCATGACCCGTATAGCTTTTGTCTATTCAATAAAAATTCAATTCCACGCTTAACAATTATATTTTNCCCCTCTCCACCNGCAATCATTGCCATCACCGCCCAAGAAGTTTGTGAGGCGGTACTAGTACCATTCCCTGCTAACGATGGGGTTTTATAACTTTCGCAAGTCTCTCCCCAACCACCGTCTTCATTTTGATGATCATCAAACCACTTCATCGCTTGACGAACATATGGCTGACTCATATCTTCGCCGATCGAAGCAAGGCCAGTAAGGGCCAACCAACTCCCGTAAATGTAGTTGACTCCCCAGCGACCCCACCAAGACCCATCACTTTCTTGCTTCTTTTTTATAAAACCAATGACTTTTTTAACTTTTGGATGATTTTTTTTAAACCCAATTTGGCTAAGTAACCATAAAACGCGCCCACTCACATCTGCTGTTGGCGGGTCTAGCATGGCTCCATGGTCTGCAAATGGGACCTGATTAAGAATTTCCTTTTCATTGTCTACATCAAACGCTGCCCAACCACCAGACTGGCATTGCATACTGAGTAGCCATGAGGTTGCCCTTTCCGATTCTTTTAACTTATGATGGGAATCTTGTAATTTTATTCGGTTAAGAAATATAAGAATCTCCGCCGTATCATCGCAGTCCGGATAAAGCTCGTTATAAAACTCGAATGGCCAACCACCTGGCTCCACCTGAGGATTCTTAATAGCCCAATCCCCCTTTTTAACTACCTGCTTAGTTAGGATCCATTCGGCCGCCTTCACTAAGGCAGGATGATCCGCAGACATCCCAGAATCACAAAGAGCGTTAGCTGCTATGGCAGTATCCCATAATGGAGAAACGCAGGCCTGCAAAAGTGTACCCTCTCGCCTGTCGATGAGAAATCTTTCCACCGCTTCCCACCCTTTAGTCCATTTCGGATCATCCTTGGGAATCCCCTCATAATGGTAGGCTAATAGAGAATTGAGCATCGCCGGCTGGATCCCAGCAAAGTCACCTTGTTCTTCTTGATGTTCGATAACCCAACGCAGAGCCTTTTTAAGGGCGATTTTACGAAAAGGTTTCCAAGGTGATTTGCCAATAAATTTAATAAGTTTGTCTAGGTGAATAAAAAAATTTCTCCACGAACTAAAAATTGATCCGTCAGGTTCAAAATCTAATTTATGATCATCACTGGTAAAGAGTTCTTTGACGCCCCGTCCTTCCGGTAGATAACACACTGGTTTATGACTAATAACAATCGAAAGCGGGACTACCGTGCCACGAGACCAACTAGACATTTCATAAATATTTAAGGGAAACCAGTTTTTAAGCAAAATAATTTCCACAGGAACCGCTGGACAAGCTTCCCATAAATTTGTCCAAACATAGCGAGAAAAACTTTAGTAAATACCCTGGTACTTTTAATACCACCGTTTGCAAAAATAGCTTCGCGCGCTCTAATCATTTCTGGACGGCTTTCGGGAATTTCCGCCAGCTTTAATGCCATGTAAGATTCTACTGTAGAGTTAATGTCACAAGGCCCCCCAAAATACAGCGGCCAACTTCCATCATCGCGTTGTGTATGAAGGAGGTAAGTGGTAATTTTTTTCTGTTTTTCTAAATCAAGCGTTTCGGTTAGGTGCATAAAAAAAATAAGCTCCGCTGTGATAGTAGCGTTTGACTCTAACTCGTCGACCCAGTAGCCCTCTTCTGCTTGCCGGGACAACAAAAAGTCGCGCGATTTGTGTATTGCGGAATCTAATCTTTTATCAAAATTCATCGAGGTATTTTCTTGATTTTCAGTCACTATAATAAAGGAGAGGTTAAAAATTCGTTCATAACATTTGAAGGCATTCCAGCATGCTATTGATTTTAAATGGGTAGGTGACTTTAAGGACTGCTCGCTGGATAGGCCAAAGTTTAAAAACCATGGCTTTGAACGGCTAAAATAACTTATTTAAAGTAAAAAATAAAGCTTTTACGATTGAGCGAGTTTTTTTATAAAAGTTTCGCAGATGGATTACGTATAAAAAATATGCCAAAAAATCATGAAACCAGTTGACATCAAGCTGTAATTTATCTANTATNNCANGCTTCCATATTTACTTTGATCTCCCTGTTAAATCAAGCCNTTTTAGCTTATGAAAACGATTTCATTAAATGTAAATACTGTAGATAAGAAGTGGGTTGTCGTAGACGCTGCTGACCAGGTTCTGGGTCGTATCGCTACTAAGGTTGCCGCCATCATTCGTGGAAAAACTAAACCCACATTCACTCCGCATGTTGATTGCGGTGACAATGTAATCATAATTAATGCTGCTAAGGTGAAACTAACCGGTGCAAAATGGGATCAAAAAATTTATTACCACCACACCGGGTTTCCTGGTGGAATTAAGTCTGCCACGGCCAAAGAAATGAGGGAGAAAAAACCCTCGAGTCTGCTAAAAAAAGCCATTCAAGGCATGTTGCCTAAAAATCGACTGGGAAGAGTACTGGCTGGTAATTTTAGAGTTTATGACGACGACAAACACCCACACGCCGCACAAAATCCAGAAACTATTTCTATCTGAATCGTGGCAATCGGTGGTATTCAATAACTAACTGTAATCAACACAAAAAAAACGGAAATCTACACTATGGGAAGCAACGGCGAAAAATTTTACGCAACGGGTAAACGGAAACGAGCTATAGCTAAGGTATGGATCCAGTCTGGCTCTGGCAAAATTACTGTAAACTCTAAAGAAGTTAAGGACTATTTTATGCGTGATTCTCTAGTGATGAATGTTAAACAACCGCTTACTTGCACTAATACCTCAGAGTCCTACGATATTGTCGCTACCATCATTGGTGGCGGTCTATCTGGGCAGGCTGGGGCATTCCGTCTAGGTGTGTCCCGCGCTCTCTTAGAAGCTGATTCCGAACATCGGGCAGCTCTCAAACGAGGGGGTTTCCTCACACGAGATGCGCGTGTTGTCGAACGAAAAAAATACGGCAGACCCGGCGCCCGCAAACGTTTCCAGTTTTCTAAACGTTAACAATCTATCTACCCAGTTTCTATCCTGGGCATGCTTACGTTTCAGGAAAACAGACTACCCCAAAAATCAGTTTCAGCTATTATATTAAACCGTTCAATACTACAATAGCCTTGGTCCTTGTTCCCTTATTTTGCGACTTACGCAAGGATTAAAGATTGCTATCTACAGGACAATACTATGGCAAAAATTGGTATCGCAGGTGCCAGTGGCTATACCGGATTTGAGCTACTTCGCCTACTCACAACTCATCCAGATGCCGAAATCGTTTTTCTCACCTCTGAAACCTATCAAGGAGAAGACATCTCAAAGGTGTTTCCCTCTATCAGGGGATTTGTCGATATAAAACTATCGTCAATTGAATCTATATCGAGCGATACTTGCGATATTGTGTTCCTTGCTCTCCCTCATACAGCCTCTATGGAAAAGGTACCGGATTTTCTAAAGGGAGGGACTAAGGTCATCGATCTGAGCGCTGATTATCGACTAAAAGATCCTGAGGTTTTTAAGAAATGGTACTCCGTCCCGCACCAACAACCAGCACTGCTGAAGGATGCAGTCTATGGTTTACCAGAAATCCACCGAGAAAAAATTAAGCCTGCTCGTCTGGTAGCTAATCCAGGGTGCTACCCAACAAGCATAACTCTTGCGCTCGCCCCCATAATAACGGAAGACTGGATAGACTTATCTAGTATCATAGTCGATTCTAAATCTGGCATCTCTGGTGCTGGACGTAAGGCCTCTCTTAATACCCTATTTTCTGAAGTTAATGAAGGAGTTTCTGCCTACAGCATTGCTGTCCACAGGCATACACCAGAAATCGAACAAGAGTTGTCAGCGTTAGCCAAAACTAATGTACAGATATCTTTTTCACCGCATCTTGTACCAATGACACGAGGAATGGTAAGTACGGTTTATATCAATTTAAAACAAGATAAATCCGTTGAAAACCTAATTGAGTACTTTCAAAAGTTTTATGCAGAAGAGCCATTTGTTCGCATTCTTCCATTAGGGGAGTATGCCAACTCTCATTTTACACTATCGTCCAATTTTTGTGATATCGGCGTACAGGTAGATAAACGCAACCGAAGGGCCATCATAACCAGCGCTATTGATAACTTAGTAAAAGGTGCGTCTGGACAGGCTGTGCAAAATATGAATCTCATGCTAGGCATTCCAGAAACAACCGGACTTAACTTCCCTGGCATTTTTCCCTAGATATATTCATTATGAAAAAAGAAACTGCAGGCCGAGGGTTCCGAGTCCCAGGATTTACCACGGCCGGTATTTCCTGTGGAATAAAAACCAACAAACAAAAAGACCTTGCTCTGATTTTTTCGGAGGAACCCTCTGTTGCGGCCGGTCTATTCACATCAAATCAAGTGGTTTCCCCCACNATAACCTGGTGCCAGGAAATTCTAAAAAGTTCGAAAAGGTTNCGCGCTATCGTGATCAATAGTGGGAATGCCAACGCTTGTACAGGACCAAGGGGGATGGAAGACTGTAAATCTTTAGCCTCCAAGCTGTCACAGAAGCTTTCAGTTGAACCAAAAGAAATTTTAATCGCATCAACAGGAATCATAGGTGTCCCTTTACCAATAAATAAAATTGTAAAATCCCTTCCGGATTTGTCTAGCAAGTTATCTCCTAAGGGATGGGTTAGTTCAGCTGAGGCGATTATGACCACTGATTTAACTTCAAAATTTAAATCGCTTAGTTTCTACATTGGCAAGCAGAAAATTACTATGGGTGGAATTGCAAAAGGTTCTGGAATGATCCATCCCAATATGGCGACAATGCTTGCTTTCATTGCCACGGATGCCGCTATTGACAAAAAAACACTCGGTCGCGCTCTTAGAGAAGCAAACATAAAACTTTCAACCGAATCACGGTCGATGGCGATACTAGCACTAATGATATGGCTATACTTTTAGCTAATGGTAAAGCTAAAAATAAAAGTATTCGAGCGAGCAGTTCCGCCTACGACAAATTTGTCGAAAAATTAACCGAAATATGTTTATACCTTGCTCATCAAATTGTACTTGATGGAGAAGGAGCAACTAAATTTGTTACAATTCGTATACAAGGCACAAAAACCAAAACACATGCCCATCGGGTTGCAAAATCAGTAGCAACCTCATCTTTAGTCAAAACCGCTTTATTTGGGCAAGACCCAAACTGGGGAAGAATTATCGCTGCAGTAGGTTATGCCGGAGTAACCTTTAACCCAGATAAGGTTCAAATTTCACTCAACGGTTCTGTTCTATTTAATAATGGAGTGCCAGCAAAAGGGGCTTTACAGTCAACGCTTCGAAAAAAAATGAAGAGCAAAAATATTTCTATTGTTATCGATCTCAAATCAGGTATTCACTCGTGCGAGGTTTACACTTGCGATTTGTCTTATGATTACGTTCGCATTAACGCTGAATATACAACTTAAGGAAACTCCTAGTCATAACCTTCTCTTTAGTTAAGATAATTTATATGGTGAAAGCAAGACCATCTAAACCACTCCGTGTACAAGCTCTATATTAAATAAATTAAAATTTTTATTTTTTGGTGGGTCTGTGAAATTAAAAATAAGGATTTTATTTATAATAAACTAACAAAGAAATTATTTTTTTCTAAAGATTTCAATAAGACAAGCTGATCAAAAACATATTAAACTCAATAATCCATGCTGTTTTCTCGCGTAGAATATCTTTTAATTTTTTTTTACCTTATCCCAAGTAATGCCACTTTTAAAAATTGTCAACTGCATGGATTCGGTACTCCGTAAAAAATGCCTGAAGGTTGAAAATATCGACGCGGCTTTGGTAGCTTTGGCAGATAATATGATCGAAACCATGTACTCAGCTTCCGGTTTAGGACTTGCGGCAAACCAAGTCGGAGTATCCTCCGACCTTTTTGTAATCGATGTGGGTATAGAAAAAGAAAAACGTGACCCTGTCATTATTATTAACCCGGTTATCACAGCTTCTGATGATGAAATTATGGGTGAAGAAGGTTGTCTGAGTATTCCAGAAGTTTTTGCGGAAGTTAAACGCGCTCAACGTGTCGAAGTCAAAGGTTATGACCTCAAGGGAAATGAATTAAGTTACGAGGCGGAAGGGTTTCTTGCCCGAGCCTTTCAGCATGAAATGGATCATTTAAATGGTGTTCTATTCTGGGATAATCTGAGTAAAGTAAAACGAGATATGCTGCAACGTAAGTTCAAGAAAAAACTTAAAGCAATAGAATCATGAACATTATTTTTATGGGAACTCCCGAGTTTTCTCTTCCCACCCTACATAAACTTTATGAATCAGATCACGATGTTTTATCAGTAGTTACTCAACCTGATCGACCCAAAGGGAGAGGCAGAGAATCTACTCCATCGCCGGTAAAACAGTTTGCATTAGATAAAAAAATTCCCATACTCCAACCAATAAAATGTACAAAACTTGAGATTGTAAAAACCTTAGGTGCCTTGAATGCGGATGTTTTTATTATTGTTGCATTCGGTCAAATTTTAGATAAAAATTTATTAGCTCTTCCGCATCATTTCTGTATAAATCTACACTCATCTCTACTACCCAAATACCGTGGTGCAGCCCCCATTAACTGGGCTATCATCAATGGAGAAACCGAGACAGGGGTTACCACTATGAAGATGAATGCCGGACTTGATACAGGTGATATTTTACTCTCCCGAAAAGTTCCAATTCGCAATAAAGACGATGCCCAGTCTCTTCACGATATCCTGGCCCATCAAGGTTCCTCTCTTGTCCTGGAAACATTATGCCAGTTAGACTCCGGGTCATTGGATGCGACTGCCCAAAACTCAGACCTATCTTCCTATGCCCCAAAACTCACAAAAGATGACGGTTTGATAAAATGGAATCAACCTGCTGTTAAAATTCACAATCTTGTTCGTGGACTTACCCCCTGGCCAGGTGCATTTTCATTTTTAGGGTCTAAACGTTTTAAAATTTGTAAAACCGAAACAAAAATTTGTGGTTTACCCAACCAACCAGGTGTTATTCTTCGTATTTCGGGACATGGTATAGAGGTCGGAACTCAAAAAGAAAGAATTGTTATCACAGAACTACAACCAGAAGGAAAAAAAAGAATGCATGTAAAAAGTTTTTTAGCTGGGCATAAATTAATTATCGGAAATAAGTTTTCCAACCAATCATTACCTAAAAACTAACCTTTAACTATCAAGGAAATATAATGCCTAGAACTTTGTCACAGGAGGAGCTGGTTTTCTTGGTTCTCATTTATGCGACCATTTATTAGATAAAGGCCATCAAGTTATTTGTATGGATAACTTAATTACTGGGTCACTTGCAAACATAAAGCATATTAGAAGCGACCGATTTACTTTTATTGAACATAACGTCACCAAGTTTATTGATATCGACGGCCCGTTAGATTACATTTTACATTTTGCTTCACCCGCAAGCCCTATCGACTACCTTAATTTTCCGATTCCAACGTTGAAGGTTGGTTCTCTAGGAACCCACAATGCGCTTGGTCTAGCCAAAAAAAAGAAATCTATTTTTCTAATTGCCTCTACTTCGGAAGTATACGGAGACCCTCTAGTTCACCCACAATCTGAAGATTACTGGGGTAATGTTAATCCTGTTGGCCCGCGGGGGGTATACGATGAAGCAAAACGGTTTGCTGAAGCCATTACCATGGCTTATCACCGCTATCACAATATAGACACCAAAATTGTTAGAATTTTCAATACGTATGGTCCCCGCATGCGCCTTAACGATGGAAGAGCAATCCCAAATTTTCTCAAACAAGCACTAACAGGAAAGGAACTTACTGCATATGGTGATGGATCTCAGACACGAAGTTTTTGCTACGTTTCCGATCTAATAAAAGGAGTCTATAAATTGCTGATGTCTAATATTAACGACCCGACCAATATTGGAAACCCTACCGAGATGACAATCCAACAAATGGCTGAGAAAATTTTGCAAGCCACCGGCAGCCATAGTAATATCTCCTATAAGCCTTTACCAGATGATGACCCAAAAGTTCGACAACCTAATATAGAAAAAGCCGTAAAATATTTAGGCTGGGAACCTCAGGTTAAACTTGATGAAGGACTGAAAGCAACTATAGAGCATTTTAAAAGCCAGCTAGGTATTAAAACTTCCTAGCTAAAACAAATAAATACTTTGAATCAAAGTGAAACTATCAATTTTCTTTCAAACTACACTTATAATTTTATGGAGCGAGTAAAGAAATTTTTACATGATAGCGGTGATTTGAAATACCAAGTTGCCGAAACCTTGGCTGGTCCAATTTTAAAGGCTGCGCACACCATACGCGACTGTTTATCTAATGGAGGGAAATTACTGTTAATGGGTAACGGGGGAAGCGCTGCTGACTCCCAACACATTGCCGCCGAATTGATCGGAAGGTTTAAAAAAGAACGTAAAGCAATCCCCGCCCTTGCTTTAACTGTGGATTCTTCCTCATTAACTGCCCTTGGAAATGATTATGGGTTTGAGACTATTTTTTCTCGTCAAGTGGAAGCCCTCGCAACTCCTAATGATGCGATAGTTGGAATCAGTACTAGTGGCAATTCAAAAAATATAATTCTTGCGTTAAACCTTGCTCGAAAGATAGGCTCAAAAACAATAGGCTTTATGGGTAACGATGGCGGCAGCATGAAAGATTGCGTTGATGTCGGTATTATAGTTCCATCCAATGATACAGCACGTATTCAAGAGGTTCACATTACAATCGGCCATATTATTTGCGAAATTATCGAACAAGATCTTATTCATGAAAATAAAATTTAAAAACTTTCTAGAAAACGATCATCAACCTCGAATCATGGTCGTAGGTGACCTTATTCTAGATGAATACATTTGGGGTTCTGTTAGTCGCATATCACCAGAAGCACCCGTTCCTATTCTGGAAACAAAATCAGAGAACCTGACTCTAGGTGGAGCCGCTAATGTTGCCAATAACTTGGTTGCTCTTGGATGCGAAGTTCATCTGGTAGGCGCAATCGGGAACGATGAAAAAGGTGACAAATTACTCTCTCTCATAGAAAGCAAAAAAATATCATCTAAGGGTATTTTCCGTTTTGTGTACAGGCCAACCACATCAAAAATTAGAGTTATTGGCCACAATCAACAGATTCTTCGTATTGATAAGGAAGATAATCGCCCTATTACAGAAGAAACTGAAAATAAGATTATCAAGTTTATCAATAAAACTCTACCTGATATGGATATTGTGATTTGCTCGGACTATCGCAAAGGCATTCTAACGGAAAAAGTTTTTAGCGCTATCATTCACAGGGCTAAAAACTCAAAAAAACAAGTTATTGTTGACCCTAAAAGCTCCAACTTTGAATTTTATCAAGGAGCAAGTATTATCACCCCTAACCAACTTGAGGTAGAAAAAGCCGTCCCCATAAAAATTCAAGATAAAATTGATTTAGATCGCGCGGCAGAATACCTTTTGAACTTAACTCATGCGGAGTCAATCCTAATAACTCGTGGTAAGGACGGAATGACTCTCTACCCAAGCAAGGAAAACCCCATTGATATTCCTACTCAAGCAAAAGAAGTTTTTGATGTCACTGGGGCAGGGGATACCGTCGTTTCTGTTCTTGCAATGGCCCTATCTATTGGATTCAATTATCAAGACTCTGCTTGGCTATCGAATGTCGCTGCGAGTATTGTTGTTGGTAAAATAGGAACCGCTGTTGTCACTCTATCTGAAATTGATGAGTATCTTCACGAAGAAATGCTTCGTACCTCGAAATCTGTTCTTAGTCTAGAAGAACTTATCAAAATTGTTAGCCTTGCAAAAAGTGTCGGNAAAACGGTTGTGTTCACCAATGGATGCTTTGACCTTATTCATGGCGGACATATTGAATTTTTGCAGAAGGCCCGAGAAAAAGGAGATCTTTTAATCGTTGGGCTCAATAGCGATCAATCTGTTAAATCCATTAAAGGAAATGATCGTCCCATTAAGACGCAAAAAGAACGTGCCAATATTATCTCTGCATTGAAATCTGTCGACTACATTACGATTTTTAATGAAACTACCCCAGAAGAAATGATTCGTCNAGTACGTCCAGATATTCTTGTTAAAGGAGACGACTATAATAAANNTGAAGTNGCCGGCCGTGAAATTGTCGAAGGTTATGGAGCAAAAGTAGAACTTATTCCTATTGTTAAAGGACTTTCCACAACCAATATAGTCACAAAAATTCTTGAAAATCACAAATCCAACTAGAAAGTAGAAACACTAGCATAACTAACCTTAGGATGAAGGCCAGTTGGACTTGATGAAAAAACTAAATAAAGCTTAGTGGCTTTTAGCT
>JGI26239J51126_1000846_pt1 | contig 14885 bp, 15 predicted proteins | sample SaaInlV_130m_DNA_3_FD_51126 | JGI IMG/M metagenome (IMG submission 51126)
GGAATTGAAGCTGCTGTTGCAGCTATTATTCCTGAAATCCAAAGGATTGCAAAGCCAACTAAAAATAAGAAGGAAATTGCTCAAATTGGTACCATTTCTGCTAACCACGACCCTGCCATAGGTGAAATAATCGCGGAAGCAATGGACAAAGTCGGCAAAGATGGCGTTATCACGGTTGAAGAAGCCAAAAGCATGGATACGTCATTGGAAATTGTTGAAGGTATGCAGTTTGACCGTGGTTATTTGTCCCCTTATTTTGTGACAGATTCAGAACGTATGGAGACGGTTTTAGAAGATGCCTATATTTTGTTACATGAGAAAAAAATCTCGAATATGAAGGATATGCTTCCCTTACTAGAGAAAATCGCAAAGGGCGGTAAGCCATTGGTTATCGTTGCTGAGGATGTAGATGGTGAGGCACTCGCTACTTTGGTTGTTAATAAACTGAGAGGTACCTTGAATGTGTGCGCCATTAAAGCACCTGGTTTCGGAGATCGTAGAAAAGAGATGTTAAATGACATTGCGATTCTCACTGGCGGGACGGTCATCACGGAAGACATCGGTGTTAAGTTAGAGAATGTTGATCTCAAAGACTTAGGTACTGCTAAGCGAATCACCGTTGACAAAGAAAATACCGTCATTATCGATGGCAAAGGAAAGGCTTCTGATATCCAAGGTCGCGTGAAACAAATTCGCAACCAGATTGAAGAAACTACCTCAGATTATGACCGTGAAAAATTGCAGGAAAGACTTGCCAAGCTGGTTGGTGGTGTTGCTATCATTAAAGTTGGTGCGGCTACTGAGACAGAGATGAAAGAAAAGAAGGCCCGTGTAGAGGATGCNCTGCATGCTACTCGAGCAGCTGTCGAAGAGGGGATCATTCCAGGTGGCGGCGTAGCGCTTTTAAGGGCTGCTCATGTTTTAGATAAGATTAAAGGCGAACATGATTTTCTACTCGGTGTGAAAATCATCAAGAGGTCTATCGAGGAGCCGATCCGTCAAATCGCCCATAATGCTGGTGAAGAGGGAACAGTGATTGTCGAAAAAGTAAAAACTTTGAAAGGCGATCACGGTTTTGATGCAAAAAATGGAACTTATGTTGACATGATCAAAGCTGGAATCATTGACCCTGCTAAGGTTGCTCGCACAGCGTTGCAGAATGCGTCAAGTATTTCAGGTTTGCTCTTGACTACAGAAGCTATGATCACCGATCTTCCCGAAGAAAAAGAAGCTCACGACCACGGTCCTGCCGGTGGTGGCGGTATGGGTGGTATGGGTGGTATGGGTGGTATGGGTGGTATGCCAGGTATGATGTAATATCGGCTACCCGATTTGCTTCAGACACATCAAACCCCAGCCTTAGGGCTGGGGTTTTTTTTTGGACACCTGACGATTTCTTTGGGGTATCTTTAGTCGGAGTTTCTGATCGACTTATTTCTGAAAATAATTTTTATTGGTAGGAGCTTTTATTGCTTTCTGAAAACTTACAACAAGTTAAGCGCCGTATTATAGAGGCGGCAAAGCGAGTTGGGCGAAACCCGTCAGGTGTAAGACTACTAGCCGTTACAAAAAAGCAAATTGTTGCGACTATTGCCGAGGGGGGTCAGTTAGGTATGACCCTTTTAGGAGAAAATAAGGTACAGGAAGCACGGGATAAAATAGAGACTCTTGGACGTGATGGATTCGAATGGCATTTCATTGGGCGTTTACAAAAAAATAAAGTTAAATTTATTTTTGATTTATTTGATTTAGTTCATTCTGTAGATAGCTTTCCTCTAGCGGAGGTAATTCATAAAAAAGCCCAAGAAATTGGATCCTGCATGCCCATTCTATTGCAGGTCAATATATCCGGTGAGAAATCAAAGCTTGGTTTTGACCCACTNGAATTACCCAAAGAGATTCAGAAATTTGCTAAACTTGAAGGAGTTAAAGTTAGCGGGTTGATGACTATCCCTCCATTTGATCGTAATCCAGAAAATTCTCGACCGTATTATGCTCGTTTACGGGAGTTACGCGACACTTGTTCTAAACTCAATATTCGTCCAATTAACTTGGATGAATTATCAATGGGTATGTCTAATGACTATGAAGTTGCAATTGAAGAGGGCGCAACCATGGTGCGAGTTGGTACAGGATTATTTGGCCCAAGACCCTCTATAGGGGAATAAACCGTTGGTTGAATGATAAAGTTATTTGTCACATAATGAACGAGTTGTTTGAAGAACTGTTGGTTTATTTGTTTTATGAGGAAGACTTTAAATTTAAAACCCTCAGGAGATTATTATTGTGTTAACTAATAAAAAGTTAGGCTTTATCGGTGGCGGAAATATGACGGAAGCCTTAGTCAAAGGACTTTTATCCTCGTCGCTTGTTGCTTCGAAAGATATTTTCATTTCGGACTTAATCTCTGATCGCCTGGAATATCTAAGCAAGGAATATAAAGTTAAGACAACTGGTGATAATCATGAATTAGTTAGAAAAAGTGACATATTGGTCATAGCAGTTAAACCTCAAACAGTTAAAAAGGTATTAGAGTCTTTCTCAGATCTTGTGGATCGTAATAAAACTATAATTTCAGTAGCAGCCGGTATTTCAATAAACTTCATCGAAAATGCTTTGGATGTTGATAAGAAAAAGAAAATTCCTGTGATACGTACAATGCCAAACACGCCAGCACTTGTNCAGGAAGGAGCTACAGCTATTTGCGGTAGTGAATNTTCGTCTAAACTGGATATTAAAATTGCCCATCATATTTTTACGGCCGTTGGGCAGACAGTTGATATCGAAGAAATTCATATGGATGCTGTGACAGGACTTAGCGGNAGTGGCCCCGCCTACATTTTTATGATTATCGATGCATTGTCTGATGCTGGTGTGAAGGTTGGATTATCGCGGGAGGTCTCTAATGTTTTAACTATTCAAACTATCCTTGGCTCAGCTAAATTGGCAAGAGATAGCGGAAAGCACCCGGGAGAGCTTAAGGATATGGTGACCTCTCCTGGTGGAACGACGATTTCAGGATTGCATATGCTTGAAGAGGGCGGCATCCGAAACGCACTTATAAANGCGGTAGAAATGGCAACTCANCGCTCAAGAGAACTTGGGNAAAATAAATAATTTTAAAAAATTAGAAAACTCAAATTTCTACTTCGCACGAAACTTTAGNAANTCTCCCCAAATAGCTACTAATATACCAAGTATTTGAATCCAAAAAGGATGAAGGACATGTTCGGGGCGAGTGAAGTAAAGAATCATCATCATTAGAACTCCCACCATGGTGATGGTAATTCCGTTATATGTCATGTTCATTCCTTTGACATATTGCTTAGGATCCTTAAGGTCTTTTTTTATTTCTGGTTTGAGCTCTACTTCCCACATTGGGACCCTTTTTATNNNGGTTGGNTGTTTAAATTCAAGGCCTCATTTAGGCTTCCGGATCGATAGCCTTCTGGATCTATTGTNACTTTTTGAAAACCTATCTTTTTTAAGTGATGTACAGTTTTTTCATAGAGGCCGTTTTTCATCAGACTAGGGATTTCTCTTTTTAATAATTCGATACGTGCCATATTACCGTAGTGGCGCACTCGGACTTCCTCGAATCCTTCCGCTAGGAAAAATTCTTCGGCCTCATCAATCATCGAAAGTTTTTTGGCAGTAACAGGCTGCCCATAGGGTATGCGCGATGATAGACAAGCTAGCGCAGGTTTTTTCCAGTTGGAGAGACCCATGTCGCAAGCTAACTTACGAACATCCTGTTTGTTAAGCCGGCTTTCCACAAGAGGACTAATAATGCCCGCTTCTTTTGCGGCTGTTATTCCAGGGCGATGATCTCCTAAATCATCTAAGTTTATTCCATTGAGTACATTGGTTATTTTATATTGGCTAGAAACTATCAAAAGCTTGGCATATAGTTCTGACTTACAGTAATAGCAACGATTTACGGGGTTTTTTAGATAGTTTGGTGAGAGCATCTCNTCAGTTTTAACTATCTTATGCTTGATACCCAATGCGTAAGTTAACTGCTGAGCAGCATGTAACTCCCGCTCTGGAACACTATCTGATTTGGCCGTNACGGCCAGAACCCGCCCCTTGAGGACTTTATTNGCGACTGCTAGCACNANCGTGCTGTCAATTCCTCCAGAAAATGCCACAAGAACACTATCCAGTTTACGAATTGTGGACTCTAGGCTAAGACGTTTATCTTGAAGTAGCATAAAATTATTTTTTATTACAAAGTATGCAGTTGATTAAGGATAGCATAAGCAAAAAATCAAAGAAAGAATTTGGTGTGAACTAAGCTATCCCTATGATTAGTTACGCTTCGAGGATTTTACGGATTATCAATCAATAGAAATACTTTATTGATATTTGGTTTTTATGTGATGCAGTGGTTAAGAATATAAAATTATTAATGAACAATAAACTTAATTATTTAGAGGGCAGTTAGTGTTTGCTGGATGAGGGAGTGTGTCTAAATATAAAATATGGCTTTGAATAAAGCGTGTGTTAGTTGGTGTAGATTGGGAATAAAATTAACCACCGATGGCATGCATAGCTCGTTGAGGTTGTTCAAAGTCATCCAAGTTGATTTTGTGGCCGGGTTCTTTAATAAGTACAGCGTCTTTTATCGCTTTTACAATATCTTCATCAGAAGCGTTGCCGCGAATTAGTTCTTTGAGATCTGTTTCATCTGTGGAGAAAAGACATGTGCGAAGTTTGCCGTTAGCTGTCATTCGGATCCGGTTACAGTGATCACAAAATGGATTGCTTACGGCAGTAATAATGCCGACACGCCCTTTGCCATCAGCGAAATCGTACTCACTAGCAGGACCAATTTCTAATGAGTTTTCGACTGGCACTAGATCGTGTTTTTTTCGGATAAGATCAAGGATTTCGTGGCCAAAAAGTACTTTGTCTCGTTCCCAATTGCGGTCGGAATCTAGAGGCATGAACTCAATGAAACGAATTTCAAAACCCTCGGATCGTCCCATTTCAATAAGTCGCAGAATTTCAGTTTCTGAGAAGTTTTTCATTGCAACAGCGTTTACTTTAATTGATTTAAAGCCAACTTCAGCTGAAACTCTCATTCCCTCCAAGACTTCTTGAAGACAATCTCTTCTATTCACGTCTCGGAACTTTTCTGGGTCAAGAGCGTCGAGGCTTATGTTGAGCCGTTGGAGTCCAGCTTCCTTCAATGTCTTAGCGTGTTCTTTTAGAAAAAATGCGTTAGTGGTCATCGCAACGTCCTCTATCCCATCTAACTTAGTTAACATCCCAATGAGAGTTGGGAGATCTTTACGCATAAGAGGTTCGCCTCCTGTGAGCCGAAGTCGTTTGATTCCCATTCCAGCCCCAATTCTAGCAATCCGGGTGATCTCCTCAAACGAGAGTAATTTTTCGCGAGGCATAAACTCGACATTGTCAGCCGGCATGCAATAAGTGCAGCGAAAATTGCACCGGTCTGTAACAGAAATCCGCAGGTTTACTATGGTTCTACCCATCCCATCAACCAGTGTTTGCCCTGTATTTTCTGCTAAAGCCGTCATTTCTCTCTCCCTGGTAATATGGATTTATCAACCCACTTATCGCCTGTCAGTTAAAACCCACAAATTGCCGAGAATAAACTTCTGTCGCTTAACTACTTTAGGGTCAATAGAAATTATATCTTTTCTCGTTGGATAATGCATCTGATTATTTAAGTTCTTGTTTCTTAGTTTATAAAGCACCTGCTATTTCTAACCTTGCTATAGGGTTAGAGTTAAACTTTGTGTAATTTAAAGAACCTTAATAGATTGGGTACATCTAATTGGTTGTTAACTTATTTATATTAAGGGTTGTTTGAGTTTTTTTAGTCAATAACCTATAATAATTTTAAGTTTCCCCAAAAATAAATTTGGAGTGAATATTGCTTAGTTTTGAGCCTCAGGTAAACGAGATTCCTGAAAATAATTCAACTTAAAAGAGTGTTCTGAATGACTGTTGCGGAGGAAAAATTTTCTAAGAAATTTGACGAGGCTGCTGCTCACCCGAAGTGCCGGGGTGCATACGATCAAGATGATGCTTCTGGCAAAGGTATGACTTTCGTTGAAGCAAAATTTAAGGACACGAAGATCTACATTTTGGCAGATAGAGTGGAAGACCGCGTCTACAGTGCAAAGTTTTTTGCTTATGGAGGTAAAGTGTCAGTTGCTATTGGTGAGACCCTTTGTTCTATGATTAAAGGGCTAACACTTGATGAAGCGTGTTCGTTGAAGGGAGAGGACATTGAAGCATATTTAAGGGATGAACCAGAAGTCCCTGCAGTTCCCGAATCGAAGCAGAAAGCTTTTGCTAATATTGAAGAGTTACTTAAAGTTGTCCAACAGGAATATCCTGCGGCTAAAGCAGTAGCTGAAGTAAGTGCATCCATAGATAAAAAGGCCGTTAAAGCAGTTTCTTCTTCTGAACTATCGATGGCCGAACAGGCTTGGATGGGTTTGAGTAAAGAAGACCAGATTACACAGATAAATATTGTACTTGATGACAAAGTCCGTCCTGCTTTAATGTCGGATGGTGGTAATGTCCAAGTGTTGGATGTTGTGGATGGCGAAAAAGTGATGATCCAATATCAAGGTGCATGCGGCAGTTGTGGATCTTCTTTGGGGGCTACGTTGTCATTTATGGAACAAGCCTTACGGAAAGAAATTCATAATGAATTGATAGTTGTCCCCAACCTGTGAAATTTGTGTGAGTTTAGGTCAACCCCTTATTTTGATAAATTTTTTAGCAGTTCTTCATAACAATAAAATTTCCCTTTTATAGGGAGAAAACATATATGGAAACCAAAGAAAAATCAGTAGCTGACACTATAGATAAAGATTACAAGTACGGATTCACTACTAATGTCGAATCTGATACGTTTGCTAAAGGTCTTGATGAAGGTGTTGTTCGAGCTATTTCTAAGAAAAAGGGCGAGCCCGATTTCATGCTTAATTTTAGACTAAAGGCATATGAGAAATGGTTGACGATGAAAGAGCCTGCGTGGCCGAATGTCCAATATCCAAAGATTGATTTTCAGAATATTTCCTACTACTCCGCGCCAAAACCAAAAAAGAAATTGGCAAGTTTGGATGAGGTGGATCCCGAGGTTCTGAATACCTTTGAAAAACTAGGAATTCCTTTGGAGGAACAGAAAAAATTGGCTAACGTTGCTGTGGATGCGGTTTTCGATAGCGTTAGCGTGGCTACCACGCATAAAAAGAAACTGATGGAAGTAGGGATTATTTTCTGTTCTTTTTCCGAGGCGGTGAAGGATTACCCTGAATTGATCGAAGAGTACTTGGGAACTGTGGTGCCGATAGGTGATAATTATTACGCGGCACTCAATAGCGCGGTATTTACCGATGGATCTTTTGTGTATATACCTCCTGACACAATTTCCCCCATGGAATTGTCTACCTATTTCAGAATCAATACTGAAGAAACAGGGCAGTTTGAACGTACTTTAATTATTTGTGCTGAGAATAGTTATGTTTCTTACCTTGAGGGATGTACGGCACCTCAATTTGATACCAACCAGTTACATGCAGCTGTCGTAGAGCTTGTAACTCTGGATAATGCTGAAATTAAATATAGTACTGTCCAAAACTGGTACGCAGGAGACCCTGAAACAGGCAAAGGTGGAATTTATAACTTTGTAACCAAACGTGGCAAATGCCAGGGTGAAAAATCAAAAATTTCTTGGACACAAGTGGAAACAGGTTCCGCAATTACGTGGAAATACCCAAGCTGTATTCTGCAAGGCGACGATTCAGTCGGGGAGTTTTACTCAGTAGCTCTTACCAATGGATATATGCAGGCAGATACTGGCACTAAAATGATGCACATTGGAAAAAATACGCGGTCAAGTATTATTTCAAAAGGAATCTCGGCTGACCATTCCAGTAATAGTTATCGTGGTTTGGTTAGAGTAGGGAAGAACGCAACCAACGCAAGAAACTATACGCAGTGTGACAGTATGTTGGTTGGGGATCAATCGAGTGCCCACACGTTTCCATATATCGAAACGGGAAATAGTTCTCTTCAGATTGAGCATGAAGCATCCACTTCAAAGATTAGTGAAGAGCAACTGTTCTACTTTGAACAGCGAGGCATTTCACGGGAAAATGCAATTGCCACTCTCATAAATGGATTCTGTAAGGATGTTTTTAAACAACTTCCTATGGAATTTGCAGTGGAAGCACAAAAGCTCCTTACTTTAAAACTCGAAAATAGCGTCGGCTGACCATTTTTTTGTNATCACAAGCTTTTAAGAAGCTTGCGAGGTTAGTCAGGTTTCGCCTAGAGGGATTACTTGATCTTCACAGGCACAACTTTCAACAAATAGGAAATATTTTAATGCTAGAAATAAAAAATTTACATTCTGCAGTTGAGGGAACCGAGATCCTAAAGGGAATTTCTCTTACGATTAAAAAGGGGGAGATTCATGCGGTGATGGGNCCAAATGGTTCAGGCAAAAGTACTTTGGCTAAAGTTTTATCGGGTCACCCTGCATATGAAGTGACCTCCGGAGAGGTATTATTTCAGGGTAAAAATCTGCTTGATTTGANNACTGAGGAACGCTCTCTGGTTGGTATATTTATGGGCTTTCAATATCCAGTCGAAATCCCAGGGGTNAATAATGCNGAATTTCTTCGAATGGCCTACAATGCTAGGTTGCTCAATGAAGGAAANGATGAAGTCGATCCTCTTGATTTNGACGATATTCTTCAGGAAAAGATGGATATGCTTGGGATGGAGGATAAATACAAAGAGCGTAGCTGTAATGATGGGTTTTCTGGCGGCGAAAAGAAAAAAAATGAAATTCTTCAAATGGCTATCTTAAAGCCAGTGCTATCCATTCTTGATGAAACCGATTCTGGTTTGGATATTGATGCTCTCCGCATCGTTTCTGATGGAGTTAATAAGTTGAATAACGAAGAAAATGCGCTCATCTTAATTACTCATTATCAGAGATTACTGGATCATATAAAACCTAACTTTGTCCATGTTCTCAGTGGCGGGAAAATTATTAAGTCAGGTGGTAAAGAACTAGCACATGAATTAGAAGCGCAAGGTTACGACTGGTTAACTACAGCGAATTGAGGAAATTTTATGTCGAGCGTAATTGAAGAGTCTAAAAATGGTGCCGAGTCTACTGTACTTGCTCTCCATAAAAAATTTCTTGATGTGGATCAACCTAGTGCTGATCTATTACCATTAAATAAGAAGGCTCTTGATATATTCGAAAGCTTAAAGTTCCCCCACCGTAAACATGAGATGTATACCTTTGTGAATACGAAGGTTCTAGCAGACACATCATTTTCTCTGAAAAAAGAAAACTCAGTTCAACATAGTTTTGTTAAGCAGCATGTTTATGCGGGCTGCGAGCGGAGTCATTTGACTTTTGTGGATGGTGCTTTGTGTTCTGAGTTGTCTGATGCCACTGCACTTGGTACTAGTGTCAAGATTGGATCTTTGATAGAAGCGGTCAAAGACAAATCATTTAAAAATATTTTACAGAAAAGTATTGAGCAAGAAAATGATGTATTTGCTTCTATTAATAGTGCTTTTATGAAGCAGGGAATTATGGTCAAAGTCAGTAGAGATAAACAAGTTGAAGTTCCATTGCAGATTCTTAATGTTTCAAGTGGCGGAGACAGTGGGCCAGTGATGACAGTGCCAAGAGCGTATATTCATCTTGAGCCTTCATCCGAATTAAAACTAATTGTTAAGTATGTTGGTGATGGAAGTAACTATTTTGTTAATTCAGTTCAAGACATGGTTGTTGAGGATAATGCAACCTTGACTCATATTCAAATAGAAGCAGACTCTAAAGATTCTTGGAATTTTTCAAAAAATAGAATTTTTTTAAAACGTGATAGCAAGTACTTGGGGTATCAGACTGTGAGTGGGACGCGTTTGGTTCGCAATCATAATGAAGTTTGGTTGAATGAACCTGGAGCAGAAATGGAACTTAATGGAGTAAGTGTGTTAGAGGAAGATGAACAATCCCATCAGTTCGTCCGTGTTCACCATGAAGTAGAAAACTGTACTAGCCATCAATATTTTAAAAATATTATAAATGATCGTGCACGAACTAGTTTTGATGGGACCGTTGTGGTTAATAAAGGAGCACAGTTAACCAACTCTGATCAACTCATCAACAATTTAATGCTTTCTGATGAAGGACATGCAGACTGCAAACCAAACTTGATGATTTTTGCGGATGATGTCAAATGTGCGCACGGTGCGACAGTCGGCCAACTGGACGACGATCAACTTTTTTATTTAAAAACAAGAGGACTTTCGGAGTCTATTGCAAAAGAAATTCTCACTCAGAGTTTTGCGAGGAGTATTGTTCAGAAAATACCTTTTGAGCCCATTGTAAAAGAACTCGATGAAACCTTACTCAAAAAACTGAAAGCTAATAATGAATGATACTAATACTATTTCTATAGATAATCCGATCCTTGATGTTGATAACATTCGTGCTGATTTTCCTTTGCTATCAAAAGAGATAGGAGGTAAACCGCTAATTTATCTAGATAATGGGGCGACGACTCACAAACCTAAACAGGTAATCGAGCGGGTAAGAAAATTCGACTCAGATGAATATGGGACGGTGCGACGTGGTTCTTATCGATTATGCGAGCATTCAACTCAACTTTACGAGGAGGCACGTCAAAAAGTCGCTGATTTTCTGGGTGCACCAACGCGGCAGGAAATTGTCTTTACAAGCGGTACAACGCAATCAATTAATCTGGTCGCTCATAGTTTTGGCCGTAAATTCGTAAATTCTGGAGATGAGGTTATCATTTCCAATATTGAACATCATGCCAACACGGTCCCATGGCAGGTACTGTGTGATGAGAAAGGAGCAACGCTTAAGGTTATTCCAGTTGCTGATAACGGCGAACTCGTCATGGAAGAATATGACAAGTTATTAACTAACAAGACTCGTATTGTTGCAGTGAACCATGTGTCGAATGCCCTAGGAACAATCAATCCCGTAAACGAAATTACGCGTAAGGCACATGCTGTCGGAGCAAAAGTCCTCATAGATGGTGCCCAAAGCACCCCGCACATGAAAGTAGATGTTCAGGGTATTAACTGTGATTTCTATACTTTTTCGGGGCATAAAATGTATGCGCCTAGTGGAATTGGCGGTATGTTTGGGAAAATGGAAGTAATGGAAACGATGTCTCCCTATGTGACAGGTGGCGATATGATTATGCAGGTCACGCTAGAGAAAACAACCTATGCAAAACCCCCAGCGCGATTTGAAGCCGGCACTCCGCCAATTAGCCAGGTGATAGGACTTGGCGCAGCAATTGATTACCTTAACGCGATTGGGATGGATAAAATTTTTGAATATGAGAAGAGTCTGCTCGACTATGGGACTCGACTGCTTAATGATATTGATGGACTTCGTATTATAGGTAACGCGGAAGAAAAGGCAGCTATTTTATCCATTTATTTAGAGGCAGNGCACCCGCACGATATTATCACCATGCTTGATCAGGATGGGATTGCTCTTAGGGGAGGACACCACTGTGCGCANCCTACAATGATACGCTTCGGTGTTCCAGCTACAGCTAGAGCCTCAATGGCTTTTTATAATAAGTTTTCCGAAATTGATGCATTAGCAGAAAGCCTTCGCAAGATCATCAAATTTTTTTCATAACAAATTACTTCAGCATAGGGTGTGTTGCGCTAGATATGGAGCAGCTATGTGTTATATTGCATTTAGTGCTTTACCGGTGTTTTCTAGTTACCGAATGTGCAAAATTAAAGTATCAGTAAATACAAAACTGGAATAAAGGGGTTTTGAAGATATGTCTTACGACAACGAGTTATATCAACAAGTGATTCTCGATCATAACCGAAAACCACGAAACTTCCATGAAATGGAAAACTCGACTAGTAGTTGCCATGGGATCAATCCTTTATGTGGCGATGATATAACCATTTATCTAAAATTGGATGAGGCTGAACGGGTTATACAAGATATCAGTTTTACTGGCTCTGGGTGTGCCATATCGAAAGCTAGTACTTCCCTGATGACCCAATATCTTAAGGGAAAAAAAATTGATGAAAGTCGATTGATTTTTGATGAATTTCATAAAATGGTTCTAGGTGATTTTGACCCAGAAAAACAAGAGCACCATTTGGGAAAACTTACATTATTCATGGGGATAAGAGAATATCCGTCGCGTACTAAATGCGCTAGCCTTGCATGGCATACAATGATTGGGGCGCTTGACAAAAAGTCAGAAGGTGTAAGTACTGAGTAAAAATATTGGTAATTAATTTGGTCGATAGTGTAACTCTCTATGAGAGGTACTCAAATAAACCACTTATTTGATTGTGATACTCAGCCTGACAAGTTAGCCAGCAATCTAGAAAATAATTCCCTTCTTTAGTGCCTTCCGCCTGCGGTCACATTATTCAAATTTAAATGAGGTTAACTCGGAGTTTGTGGTAATAGTTACGCTGAAAATTAAATTCCGTAGAAATAATTATCTTCAANACGGTTGTTCCCTCTGGTGTGGGCAGCCTTTCGCAGGTCGTTAGGGAGAAGGTATTTCGCTTGACCCTTAAATGTTGTAAACTACCTCGGCCTTATACCGTTTTGTGAAATAGCTTTTGTCGCTATTATAAATTCATCGATTTTTCGTAGACAGCCTTTATGTTAGACCAAAATTTATTTATTAACGATTACGAAGAAACTAAACGGCGTTTAATTCGAAAAAAAGTTGCGGTTGATCAGATAGAAGAGATCCGCCAAGCGATTCTAGACCGTAAAATTTTTAGTGGAAAGGTAGATGGACTTCGCGCCGAGATCAATGAAAAGTCCAAGCAGGTTGGTATTCTTTTTCAACAAGGAAAAAAAGATGAAGCCGAAGAGATAAAGTTATCTGTCCCAAAACTAAAAGAGGTCTTGGCTGTTAAGGAAGAAGAGTTTAAGAAGATTGATGAGAAACGAATGCAACTGTTGTTGAGAGTTCCAAACCTGCCTGATGATAATTGTCCGGATGGTTTTTCTGAGAATTGTAATATGGTTCTCCGAGTGGAAGGTTATGAGAAGTCTGATTATGAAGGTAAGAAATTTAAACCTCACTGGGAAATAGGTCAAGATTTAGGTATTTTCGACCCAGAACGTGCAGCAAAGTTGAGTGGTGCAATGTTTGCTCTTTTGAAAGGTGATGGTGCCCGCTTGCATAGAGCTCTNATTCAATTCGCTCTTTCCATAAATAGTGAGCGAAACGAAGAAATTCTCCCGCCTCATTTTGTTCGTCCCGATATGATGATGGGAACCGGGACGCTACCAAAATTTGAAGAGGATGCGTATCGGTTTCGCGATGACGATTTATGGGCTATTCCCACAGGGGAGGTTCCGCTGACTAACATGCATGCAGGGGAAATTCTTTCTATTGAGGATCTTCCTAAGCGTTACATGGCGTATACGGTTTGTTTTAGACGTGAAGCAGGCTCGGCCGGTAAAGATACTAGAGGAATGCAGAGGCTTCATGAATTTCATAAAGTGGAACTTGTCCGTTTATGTTCTCCGGAAATGGTAAAAGGTGAGTTTGAATTGCTGGTGAGTGATGCTGAACGTCCTTTAAAAATGTTGGGTCTTCCTTATCGCGTATTGGATCTTTGTGGTGGTGATGTTACTTTTTCATCAACNCGGGTTCANGACTTAGAAGTCTACTCTCCAGGAACGGAATCGTGGCTGGAAGTTTCTTCTATTGGAATTTTTTCAGATTTTCAAACAAGAAGAGGAAACAGCAGGTTTCGCCGAAGTGATAAGGATAAACCGGAATTNCTGCACTCTTTAAATGGATCAGGCTTAGCTGCGCCAAGGGTATGGGCAGCCATAGTTGAACATGGGTATCAACAAGATGGTTCTGTGCGAATCCCCGAAGTACTCGTCCCTTTTATGGGCGGACAAACAGAAATTCGAAGCCCATGATTTTTATTTTTAAATAATTAAGGAGTTTGGAAAATTGAAAAATAAAAAACAGGTTGGAAAGGCTTTAGGTCGAATTCCAAGTGGACTATTTATAGTTACAGCAAAATATAAAGATAAAGAAGATGCGGTTCTTGCCAGTTGGGTTAATCAGTGTGCTTTTGATCCGCCAGAAGTAACTATATCCCTTGGAAAAATGAGAAATGCTAGGTTATTAATAGAATCCTCAGGGACATTTATAGTCAATGTTCTCGGCAAAGAATCCAAAGATCTTATGAAGCACTTTTTTAAATCTCATGAGGGATCGATTTTTGATGGCCTCAAGACACGCAAAGGGATTGAAGAAATACGAATATTAACTGATGCAGTCTCTTACCTTGAGTGCAGATTATCCGATGCGGTTGTTTCTGGAGATCATGTTGTTTACTTTGGAGAGGTAGTAGGCGGTAAAATGTTAAAGGGTGGTGAACCAAGTTTTCACGTGCGTGATAATGGGTTTAATTACTAAGTCAAGCCAATCATTTTTGCTATGTCGTAATTAGTTAGTACCCAATACACCAAAGTTACAAGAAAGGTAATGATACTTAATGCAAGTGCAATTAGTTTGAAAAGCCGTTTAGGATCCTCATGATAATATTCTTTAACATCTTCGGAAAAGCTTTCAACGACTCCTTCATTGGGGTTCTTCTTCCAGGTGCGGTCAATTGCATCTCGGCCATAAATAACCCCGAAAATGACTGCTATGATCAATATTTCAATGGCACCTATCATAGGTTTTCTTCCTAGTTTTTCTTGTTAATTTCTATTTAATTGCTTGCGTATTTTCTTAGAGGTGTTTCATGTACTCGTAGTTTAGTTAATTGTTTGATTTCGCTTTTGGTTTCCGTATTTT
>JGI26239J51126_1000892_pt1 | contig 14496 bp, 19 predicted proteins | sample SaaInlV_130m_DNA_3_FD_51126 | JGI IMG/M metagenome (IMG submission 51126)
CTGGGTTCGAGGCGGTCGCGCAAGTCTTTCGCAGTGCCAGCCATGCGCAGTACTATGAATTCGCCACCGAACAGGTGGCCAAGACACAAAAGATACTTAAGGAACTGGGCGGTGATTAAAAAATTAATCACCCACTGATCACCCACTGGACCTAATCCGACTACGGATCACCAAACAGGTCGCCACTGCGGTTTCAGTGGCCCCGTAGCACCCCTTTAATAAGTAACCCTTCAAAAGGAAAATCTCCCAAGGGCTCCTTTGAATAGGCTCCCATACAGTCATGAATCACTTCACTCAATCCGACAGGTCGAGTTGATGCGGGCGGTATAGGATAAAACTGACATCATCGGGTTTTGACGGTACGCCAGCAACGGGTGTGCTCATGCGAGTCATCACGGTATCGGCAAGCAACTGCGCTGCCTGCAGCAGTGAGCCTACCCGGATTGCCTCGATGGCCTCTGAGACAAAAAGGTTGTCCCAAAGCCCATCGCTGGCCACCAGCACGGTATCACGTGGCGCCAATTCCAATGGCCCCGTCTTCTCCAGCCATAGCGCAGGGTCTCCCACCATATTGTTGAGTAGATGCCGACGCGGGTGAAACAATGCCTGCTTCTCATCCAGTATGCCGTTGGCCTCAGCGATGCCCACGGGCGAGTGACATTGGGTTTTGAGTTTAATCCGGGTACGCTGACCCACCACCAGTGCTGCTGAATCGCCGGCGTGGTAACTGGTCAATGAATCTTGAGAAATCTCGACAATAGAAATCGTTGTTGCGCTACCAGGCAGTTGCTCGAGTAATGCCTGGTTGGCCCTTTGGATACGCGTTTCGATTACCGCATCGTTGTCTTGTGATCGNGGTTCACCCAGTATCTCGATGACGCGGGNCGCCGCCTCACGTCCCCGCGGCAAACCTCCCACGCCATCGGCAACCGCGAGCCACACTCGATCAGGCTCAAGCTGAAAAATGCCAAGAGCGTCCTCGTTGCCGTGCGNGCGGCCTGCATGGGGGCGAGTAAAGACTACGGCTTGACCACATGACAACGCCACAGACTGCGGGGATTCCAGATTGGCGTCGGCCAACAACACCAGTGAGCGCGGGGAGGGAGAAGAATTCACGTACTGGCCGGCAAGCTACTGCCACTCCATCATTTCCAGATGCTGGCAAAGCTGGCCTGCACTTCGAAACTCTCGGGCGATGAGTGAACGCTTGAGTCCCTTGCAGATATCCTTGACTTCTTGTGGCTGACGCCGGTACCAGCGCTGACCGCCCAGCGCATCGTAAAAAATGCGAATCAGATCAAATACATCATGCTGTATGTTTTCCGCGTTAGGTGAGCCCCAACTGAACATATCCAGCAGTTTCAACTCAAAACCCAGTCCGTAGCGCAGCACAATCACGTTATCGGTATGTAAATCGCCATGATATTCGCCCACGTTGTGGATAAGCTCTATCCCCGCGGCCAACGCATGCAGCAGATGCACGGCCTGGAAAGAGTTAAGGCGACGTCCCGACTGGCGCTTGAGGAAATCGGACAACAACTCACCTTCGACAAATTCCGATACCAGAAAAGACACCGGCAAACCGTCAAAGACAAAAGTATCCCGCGTGTGGTATTGAATCACGATCGGACAGTGGCGCAACTTGTGCAATTTGCGCGCATAAAAACGCAATGCCCGGTTGCCCAGATTGCGCCTTGGAAAGAATATCTTCACGGTGCGCTCGATACGTGTGCCGCACTCGCGAACCAGGTATACCTCTCCCTCCCAACCGGAACCCAGGCGTAACACAACCTCGTACTTACCGGCAAGCAACGTCCCCCCAGATAATTTGAAACTACTGATACGCGGTGCTTTGGCTTTCATAGGCTGGTATTAGATCGATTCATTGCTGAAAGTCCAGAGCCATCTGGCGGTGATCTATCCCCGCATCGATAAACACATCGCCCTTAGGGGCAAAACCGGCGCGCTGATAAAACGCCACCGCCGATAACTGTGCGCCCAGGCTCACACCGGCTAAGCCCTGGGTCCGGGCCTGATTGACCAACGCGTCCAACACCGCCCGACCCACCCCCTGTTGACGCATATCCGAGCGCACTGCCATGCGTCCGATCTTGCCAGACACCAGTATTCGCCCAGTACCGATCACCTGGTTATTATCGATCAGCGCAGCCACGTGGCAAGCGGTATCGTCCTCTCCATCGATCTCCAACTCCACCGGTACGCCCTGCTCTATGACAAATACCTGATAACGAAGAGCCGAAAGGGGCTCAGCATATTCATGCCAATCCACAATCTTTGTCTGGTAAACCATAAACGGAAGGTCTCTTTTATGCTGGGTCCAAAAAACGATTCCAAGGGCGCTCATATCGCCCAAGATCATATGTACTCTAACAGTGCCTGACTGATTGGCAGTTACGCCAAGCGGTAAATAACTTAGCCCGATGGCTTAACTGAAACACGGAGTCAAAGCAATCTGGTCAATAGTGTTTGACTCAGTTGATTACATCGAGGGATCACCGCTTTGCGGCCTGAGGTGAGCACTGGCAGCCGGCCAGCCAAAGCGCCTGAAAAAGCTAACTGCGCGGTGGTTCCTCGTCGTCGCTCAATTCATCAAACTGGGCAATGCCCTCGTCCAGTTCATGTTCCAGTTCGGTATCATCTACCTCGTTAACATCACTGGGGTCATCGGTTTCGTCCATCTCATCGTCTTCATCATCAATTGAGCGCGGCTTGATCGAGCGAGAGAAATAAAGGCCGGCTTCAAAAAGAATCCATACCGGAATGGCCAGCATGGTCTGGGAGAGGATATCCGGGGGTGTCATCAACATGCCGACGACGAAGGCGCCAACGATAATGTAGGGCCGTTTGGTCGCAAGATTCTCGGGCGTGGTCATGCCCATACGCACCATCAGCACTGTTACCACCGGTACCTCGAAAGCAAGGCCAAAAGCAAAAAAGAGCTTCAGCACAAAACTGAGGTAAGCGCTGATATCAGTCATTACCAACACACCCTCGGGCGCGGTGCTGGTAAAAAACGCAAAGATAAGGGGAAAGACAGCAAAATAGGCAAAAAGAATTCCCAGGTAGAACAACAAACTGCTGGATACCAGCAAAGGCACCGTGAGGCGTTTCTCGCGTTCATAAAGACCAGGTGCGATAAATGCCCACAACTGGTAGAGCAGATAAGGCATAGCCACNGCAGTGGCAACGGCAAAAGCAAACTTGAAAGGCACGAAAAAAGGCCCGTGCGGCTCGGTGGAGATCATCGAGTTGCCTTCTGGCAAAGCTGCCATCAGCGGCTGGGCCAGATACTCGTACAGCGTATTGGCAAAAGGTGCAGCAATGAAAAACAGCACCAATACCGCTCCTCCGGCGCGCATCAAACGGTCACGCAGCTCCAACAGGTGCGACATGAAAGTCGCGCCCTGTTGATCGGGGCGGTTAGGGGAATCGATCACTGGTCTTTCTGCTTAGCCGGTGTCGGTCTTTTCTGTGGCATCCTGCTGCAAGGTCTTGGCNGATTCCTTGATTGAATCCACCACGTCNCCCATNGCGTCATCGTCGGTAATAGACTGGGCTGCTTTGCTGACATCGTCTTTCACGCTACTGACTTCCTCGCCCAACTTGCGCATATCTGCCAGTTCACTGTCGCGGATTTCGCGATCGATATCCGTTTTGACTTCAGCCACCATGCGTCGGGCCCGACCCACCCACAAACCTGCCGTGCGCGCCGCCCGGGGCAAACGCTCCGGGCCCAGAATCACCAACGCGATTGCCGCGATGATGACGATCTCGAGAAAACCGACATCGAACATAGTGTTGCTTGGTACAGGTATTTAAGCCTTGGTGCTTTCTTTCTCGGACTCTGTCTCTTCACCAGGTTCCGCAGATTCCGCAAGGCTCTCTGGGTCAGCAGGCGATTCTGTCGTCTCAGATGATTCCTCAGCGCTCGTTGAATCTTTCATGGTGCTACGAAAACCCTTCACTGCCCCACCGAGATCAGAGCCCAGGTTGCGTAGCTTCTTGGTGCCAAAAAGCAGCAACACGATCACCAGAACGATGAGTAACTGCCAAATACTGATGCCGCCCATTCCCATAACTATCTCCTGTCCTACTCATTGCTGTCGTGCGGGGTGGGGCAAACCCCTTTCCGCACGCGGTGATTGCGACCATACCCATTGGGGAAGAGCCGCCCGTCTTTCAATATATGATAACCGCTTTCAAAAAGCCGTGGGAACTGTCTCAATTTTGAAGGCCGGTGGCCAGCCATCGGCAGTTTCAGTTACCCCCCTCGGTGTAACGCTTTTCCAGTTCTGCAAAAACCTCGGCGGGGTCGATTGAGCACCGCTGCGCNGCGACCATCGTGTGGTACCACAGATCTGCCAGTTCGCCGATCAACGCGGCCCGATCGGTCGATTGGGCTGCCAATACCACCTCTAGCGCCTCTTCACCGACCTTGCGCAGCACCGCCTCTTTGGGGCCCTGTAACAAACGGGCAGTGTACGAATGCTGTGGATCAGCCGTTGCACGCATCGCAATACGTTGTGACAGGCGCTGGACAATATGTGCGCGGTGATCATCCATCCGTCAACTGCTCGCGTACATTTCGCCTGGATCCTTAAGGACCGGATCTATACTGTGCCAGCCATCCGCGTCCAGGCGCTGGTAAAAACAACTGGCGCGACCGGTATGACAGGCGATGCCGCCGATCTGCTCGATCTGCAGGAGGATGACATCGTTGTCACAGTCCAGACGGATCTCCCTGATCGCCTGCACGTTGCCGGATTCCTCTCCCTTGCGCCAGAGCTTGCTGCGCGAGCGTGACCAGTAGACGCCCCGGTGCGTTAGTGCGGTTTCCCGCAGCGCATCGCGGTTCATCCAGGCAACCATCAGTACGCGCCCCGTGCCTTCTTCCTGGGCAATGGCCGGAACCAACCCATCGGCGGTCCATTTCACCGCATCGAGCCAGTTTTCATTATTCATTGCATATTCACCTCTATTCCACACGCAGCCATGTGTTCCTTGGCTTGGCGGATTGTGTACTGGCCAAAATGAAAGATACTGGCAGCAAGCACGGCATCGGCACCACCCTCCTGGACACCTTGGGCCAGGTGACTCAGCTCGCCGACCCCGCCAGATGCAATGACCGGCACCGATACGGCACTGCTGACCGCCCGAGTCAATGCCAGATCGAAGCCATCGCGGGTACCATCACGATCCATGCTGGTCAGCAGGATCTCGCCAGCGCCGCGCTTGGCCATCTGTAGCGCCCAATCTACAGCGTCCAGCCCGGTAGCGTTGCGCCCCCCATGGGTAAAAACTTCCCAGTGATCATCACAGCGTTTGGCATCAATCGCCACCACAATACACTGCGCGCCAAAATGCCGGCTGGCCTCGCTGACAAGCTGCGGGCGATTCACTGCGGCGGTATTGATTGAGACCTTATCGGCCCCGGCGTGCAGCATGCGATGAATATCTGCCACCTCACGGATACCTCCACCGACGGTCAACGGGATAAACACCTGGGCCGCGACTTCACGCACCACCTCGACCATGGTATCGCGAGCACTGGAACTGGCCGTGATATCCAAAAAGGTGATCTCATCGGCCATCTGTTCGTCGTAGCGGCGCGCGACCTCTACCGGATCACCCGCATCACGGATATCGACAAAACGCACCCCCTTGACTACCCGCCCTTCATCTACATCCAGGCAAGGGATGATTCGTTTCGCCAGTCCCAAAATCAGTCGCCGGGGGCGTTCGCAGCTGAAGCGATTTTCTGGCCCTCGCGAAAATCCAGAGTCCCCTCATAGATCGCACGGCCAGTGATCGCGGCCTCAATTCCTGAATCCTGNACCGCGACCAGTCGATGAATGTCNTCAAGATCGCGAACACCGCCCGAGGCGATTACCGGAATCCGGATAGATTCGGCCAGTTGTGCGGTAGCCTCAATATTGACACCACTTAACATTCCGTCCCGCTCAATATCGGTATAGACAATGGCGGCGACACCATCGTTCTCAAAGTGTTGCGCCATATCGATCACATCATGTCCAGAAAGCTTGGACCAGCCATCAGTCGCAATCAAGCCATCACGCGCATCCAGGCCCACAATCACATGGCCCGGAAACTCGGCACACAGATCGCTGACAAAATGAGGTTCATTCACCGCGCGGGTGCCGATAATGACGAACTGCACTCCCGTATCGAGGTAGGCTTGGACGGTATCTTCATCACGAATGCCCCCGCCCACCTGTAACGGAACGTCGGGGTAACGCTCAGCGATAGCACGAATGACAGCCGAGTTCACCGGGGTGCCGGCCACCGCGCCATCAAGATCCACGATGTGCAGGCGTTGCGCCCCTTGCTCTACCCAGCGCGCTGCGGCACTCATCGGATCAGCATCAAACAGCGTTTCGTCCGCCATATCGCCCTGACGCAGGCGCACGCAGCGACCATCCTTGATATCAATGGCGGGAATCAACAACATGACACAAAAAGTCGGGATTTACGGAATCGGTATCAGCAGGCATTGGCAACGCGAACCCCTGCTCGGGTTTTTAGGGCAAAGCGTATTTTATCGCAACTGGNAAGCTCTGGCTGGCCCCCTTTATCTAATCCCGGATCAGCGCTCAACCTCCCCGTTCCACAATACAAAGTTCTCCAATAATTGAAGCCCCTGATGATGGCTTTTTTCAGGATGAAACTGCACGGCGAATACGTTCTCGCGCGCCACCGCCGAGGTGAACCGTACGCCGTACTCGGTCGTTCCTGCGATATCGACTGGCTCAGCCGCATCGACATAGTAGCTATGCACAAAATAGAACCGGACGTCCTGGTTAATGCCCTGCCACAACGGATGCAAGCAACGCTGCGCCACATTGTTCCACCCCATGTGAGGGACTTTCAACGCGGGGCCGGCACTATCACTCACTGGGGTAAACCGACGCACAGCGCCTGACAAAATACCCAGACCTGTCGTGCCACCATCTTCATCGCTGTGATCAAACAGTGCCTGCAGTCCCAGGCAAATACCCAACACCGGGCGAGACTGAATGACACCGGCAATCACATCGCGCAAACCAGCGCCGCTCAACGCATCCAGCCAGGATCCTATGGCACCCTGCCCGGGCAGAACCACATGAGTGGCGTCAGTGATGCGAGCGTGTTCTGCGGTAACCGAAACCCTGGCACCGGGGGCAACTTTTTCAAGCGCCTTGGCTACNGAATGTAGATTGCCGGTACCAAGATCGACAACCGCGATGCGCTGCATTAACCCTGCAAAGAGCCCTTGGTGGACGGCACTGTATTACCCTGGCGCTCATCATGGGCAAGCGCCATTCGTAGCGCGCGGCCAAAGGCCTTGAATACCGTTTCAGCTACGTGGTGGGTGTTGCGCCCCCGCAAAGCATCGATATGCACAGTGACCTGGGCGTGGTTGCAAAAACCCTGAAAGAACTCGCCCAGCAGATCCACATCAAAATCCCCAACCCGGGCACGCGGCCAGTCAACCCGAAACTCAAGGCCCGGCCGACCGGAGAAATCGATCACTGCCCGGCTTAAGGCTTCGTCCAAGGGTACATAGGCGTGACCGTAGCGGTTGATACCGCGGGGCTCCCCGAGGGCCTGGGCGATTGCCTGTCCCAGTGTGATGCCGACGTCTTCGACCGTGTGGTGGGCATCAATATCGAGATCACCGCTGGCCTTAATGTCGAGATCAATCAGGCCATGGCGAGCTACCTGATCGAGCATATGATCAAAAAAAGGCAAGCCCGTTTGCACCGTGCTGGCGCCAGTTCCATCTAGATCGACTGATACGCTGATTTGAGTCTCGCGGGTTTCGCGATGAATTTTGGCGGTACGCGATGACATTATGCTAATACCAAAAAGAGCAAAGGGTGGGAAATAGGCCGTCGTGGCACTATTTTAGCAAAACACCCGGGTNCNCCCAAAACCCGAGTCACCCGCCATCATCTAACGATGCCGTCAAAGCGTCCAGAAACAACTGGTTCTGGGACGCCGTGCTGACGGTTACCCGAAGACAATCGCTCAGCGCATCGTGGGCGCCGTGAAGGTTTTTTACCAGAATGCCGCTCTGGCGAAGCGACTCAAAAACGAGATTGCCTTTAGCTGTGGGTAAGCGAAAGAGCACAAAATTAGCCTTGCTGGGATAAGCCGTAACCCCAGGCATTGCATCCAGCGCTTTAGAAAGATCGTCCCGGGCGTGACAGATTGCCTGGGCTTTGTCTTCAAACCAGTTCAGATGTTCCAGCGCAAACTCGGCAGTTATCTGGGTCAGTGCGCTGATGTTATAGGGCAAGCGCACCTTGTTAATCTCGTCGACCAGCGCTTTTGGGCCTGCCAAAAAACCCAGGCGCAGCGCGGCGAGGCCCAGTTTTGAGAACGTGCGCATGACCAGCACGTTATCCAACGCGCCAGCGCGGTCCATAAAAGACTCGCCGCAAAAAGCATGATAGGCCTCATCGACCAGCACAATGCCACTACTGGCGCGGGCCACCTTCTCGATCAGCGCAGGATCACAGGAATTGCCGGTGGGGTTATTGGGGCATGCCAGGAACACACAACATGGATCATGCTGATCGATTGCACTCAATAGCGCATCACCATCCACGCTGAAATCCGAATGGCGGGGCACATCCACATAATCACAGCCGGTGATCTTGGCGATGACCTGATACATCGAGAAGCTTGGCTCCGGTGCCAGCATGACCCGCCCGGGCCCACCTACGGCCAAAGCCACCATCTGGATAAGCTCGTCTGAACCGTTACCCAGCAGCAGCGACGCCTTATCCGGTACTGAGAAACACTTGGTTAAGGTATTGATCAGAGCCTCAGCAGCGGGATCGGGGTAACGGTTGAGCGGCACGCCCGCCAGCCGTTCCAACCAGGCGTCCCGCAAACCTTCATCCCAAACGTAGGGGTTTTCCATCGCGTCCAGTTTGATGAGACCCTGAGCACTGGCGACCTGATAGGCCTTCAACTCGCGAATTCGAGAAGGTATCCAACGCTGGCAGACTGGATTTTCAGACATCTTCACCAGACCCTGCAGATTGGCCACGGTACTCGGCTGATCGGGCATGTGCCGTCAGTTTCTCGGCACGGGCCAAAGCGGATGCGACGGGTGATAATGCCGCTGCACCGGCTGGTGAGCAATGAATCACGCTGGAACGCTTCTGAAAATCATAGACCCCAAGAGGGGAGCTGAATCGTGCCGTACCGGCAGTAGGCAGTACGTGGTTTGGGCCAGCGCAGTAATCACCGAGTGACTCGCCGCTATGGTAGCCACAGAAAATCGCCCCGGCGTGGCGCACTTGCTCGAGCAATGGCTGCGGGTCCGCCACCATCAGTTCCAGATGTTCTGGCGCAATGCGATTTGCCAGGTTAATAGCCTCGCCAATGGAAGCGACCTCGATCAAGGCGCCCTGGCCCGCCAGGGATTTTTCAATAATCGTGCGCCGTTCCATGCCGCTTAACAGGCGGGATATCGCCTTTTCGACCCGCTCTAACATCCGCCTATCTAAGAAAATTGCAATAGCCTGGGCCTGCTCNTCGTGTTCCGCCTGGGCAAAAAGATCCATCGCCACCCAGTCGGGATCAGCCCCGGNATCACAAATCACCACGACCTCTGAGGGTCCAGCGATCATATCGATGCCGACGTCACCAAATACCTGCTTTTTTGCCGCGGCAACATAGATATTCCCGGGGCCCACAATCTTGTCGACCCGCGGCACGGTGTGCGTGCCGTAAGCCAGCGCCGCAATTGCCTGAGCGCCGCCGATGCGAAACAACCGATCCACACCCGCGAGGCGNGCACTCGCCAATACAGCCGGGCTGATCTCACCACCGGGTGTGGGCACAACCATGATGAGTTCCCCAACACCGGCAACCTGCGCCGGGATCGCATTCATCAACACCGAGGAGGGATAAGCCGCTTTACCACCAGGCACGTACAAACCCACCCGATCCAGCGCCGTGATCTGCTGACCCAGTCGTGTACCGTCGGCTTGTTCAAACTGCCATGACGATTCGCGCTGATGCTCATGAAACTCCCGGATTCTTTCAGCTGCGGTTTCCAGGGCGGCTCGCAACTCAGGATCCAGTGACTCACTGGCCAAGCGCCACTGATCAGAAGGTATTTCAAGCTGTTCGGCGCTATCCAGTTTCAGTGCATCGAAACGCTCGGTCAGGGTCAGCAGCGCTTGATCACCCTCGTGACGCACAGAGCTGATTATGTCCCGAACCGCCTCATCCACCGACGCATCAAAGGACTGGGCGCGGTCCAACAGGGCCTCAAGTGCCGCATCAAAGCCGGGTGTGTTAGCGTCTAATATCCTCACGCTTCACTGAAGCCCAGAGTTTGCGATTGGTAGCTGTGTATCAGATGCTGACATGACGAGATGGCGCTACCCTGCGCTATTGAACTGCACTGACGAGCTGCGGGCGTGAATCCGACACCCTCTGGATATCGGCACCACAATGCAGGAGCTTCTCCTCAATGCAGTCATAACCCCGGTCAATGTGGTAAATCCGATCGATCGTAGTTTGTCCTTTTGCGACCAGGCCAGCCAGCACCAGGCAGGCCGATGCCCGCAGGTCCGTGGCCATTACCTGCGCACCCCCCAGCTCATTCGTACCGTGCACTATCGCAGTGTTGCCACGCAGTTCGATGTCCGCACCCATGCGCTGCAGCTCTTGCACGTGCATAAAACGGTTCTCAAAAATACGCTCGGTGACGGTAGCCGTCCCTTCGGCGATGCAATTCAGAAGGACGAACTGGGCCTGCATATCGGTCGGAAAACCCGGGTATGGGGCAGTCTGCAACGCCACTGCCCGGGGTCGGCGACCTGACATATCCAGCGTTAAATGGTCTTCTCCCACTGAAATTTCAGCGCCTGCCTCGCGCAGCTTTGCCGTCACTGCATCCAGATGTGAGGGATTGACACCATGCAGACTGATTCGACCGCCGGTGACCGCACCGGCCACCAGAAAAGTGCCCGCTTCAATGCGATCCGGTATCACACGATGCGTGGCTGGGCCTAGATTATTTATGCCTTGAATCTCGATGATGTCACTGCCGGCACCATCGATACGGGCGCCCATGCTGATCAGGCAACGGGCGAGATCCACCACCTCAGGTTCACGCGCGGCATTCTCAAGTACGGTGGTACCGCGCGCCAGGGTGGCCGCCATCATCAGGTTCTCAGTGCCAGTTACTGTGACAGTATCAAAAACGATCTTGGCACCGTGCAGATATCCGTTTGCTGCACGGGCCTTGATATAACCGCCGTCCACTGAAATGGTAGCACCCATCTGCTCCAGTCCACGGACATGCAGGTCCACCGGACGCGAACCGATAGCACAACCACCGGGCAAAGAAACCTCGGCTTGACCGAAACGGGCCAGCAGTGGTCCGAGTACAAGGATGGAGGCACGCATGGTCTTGACCAGTTCATAGGGCGCGCAGCGGGAGGTCAGCCCAGACGCATTGACCTTAATCACTGATTTTTCATCTACCTGAATGCTGGCGCCAAGGCGGCCCAACAGCTCCAGGGTAGTCGTGATATCGCGCAAATGTGGCACATTGGCCACATGTAAATCCTGGTCAGTCAGCAGGGAGCTGATCAGCACTGGCAAGGCGGCGTTCTTGGCGCCACCCACGCGTACGGTCCCGCATAGCGTATTGCCGCCCCTGATAAGTAGACTGTCCAATGCGACGTATGATGTTTGGCAGGTGAAGTTGAATATCTGGCGGGGCTCTTTTTGGCCCCGTCTGCAACCGGCATATTCTAACGTAACTAACAACAAAGGCGCCCAAGGGCGCCTTTAATCGCAATCTATTGAGTAACCGCTATGAGCTCGGCGTCTGCTCCAGCTTCTTTTTTAACTCGCCGTTTTCATACATCTCCATCATGATGTCACTGCCGCCGACAAACTCACCTCCGATGTACAGTTGCGGGACGGTCGGCCAGTTTGAGTAGTCTTTTACGCCCTGGCGAATCTCGTCATCAGCGAGTACATCGGCGGTTTCAAACTCGGTGTCCAACGCTTGCAGTATCTGCACCGCCCGTCCGGAAAACCCGCACTGCGGAAAATCGCGATTCCCCTTCATAAAGAGCATCACCCGATTGCCTTCTACAACTTCCTTGATTCTTTGATTTGCGTCCATAGTGTTCTCTTTGTCCTGTTTGCCCTGTTTGTTTCTGTCCAGTGCCTACTGATTATCCCTACAGTGCCGCCTTTTCTTCCGGCGTCAGCGTCCGCATCGACAGCGCGTGGATCTCAGCCTTCATACGATCCCCAAGTGCGCCATAAACCATCTGGTGCTGTTGTACCCGGTTTTTTCCCGAAAAATCAGCACAAACGATCTCGGCTTCAAAATGGTGTCCATCGCCCGATATTTCAACCTGAGCGCCGNCAAGGTTGCTCTCNATCCAGCCCTTGATGTCTTCTGGTCTAACCATCTTGAATAACCCCTGAAAAATTAACCCGAATTCTTTACTTGAATTCAGCGGTTTTTAACTGCAGTGATTCTATCAGCGCATCCAGGCCATTGGTATCGATGTACTGGCCGTACTGGTTGCGATAACTCAATATCAGACTGATCCCATCGATCTGAATGTCGTAAATTTTCCAGGCCCCGCTTTTCTCAAGCAGGCAGTAATAATCCACCGGAATCGGCGCCTGTCCCGGTATCACGAGATCAGTCGGCACCACAGCAATACGCCCGCCACCTTTTAGATTGACAGGCCGGTAGCGAAGTTCCTCCTGACCGGTGTACTCGAACATCGCCGTAGCGTAACTGCGAATAAGCAGATCTTTGAAACCCACTGTAAAGTGCTGGCGCTGCACCTCGCTGGCGCTTTTCCAGTGACTACCCAGAATCAGCTTGGAGACCTTGCCCAGTGCAATATGCGGCACCACGAGTTTGTCGACCATCGTGTACAACGCCCCTTCATCGGATTCCAACTCCAAGCGCCGTTCGCTAAGCTCTAAAATCAAGCCCGACACGGTGGACCGAATCATCTCGTCCGCAGAAGGGGCGGCCTGAACAGCCGAACTTATGGCGCCAAGCGCTAGTCCCGCCAGCGCTGGGCACAAACGGCAACGCCACAAAAAAGACAAAGATGTAATCAAGTCAGGTGGTTCATTCAAACAGTTCGGATGGTTCCGCTATTGTGCGGATTTATGACAGCGACCACAAATGGCATTTTGCTGTCAGTGTCAGAAAGGTCGACTCAGCAGGATCAGTCGAGGCAATAAGGTCAGGGCGGCAAACAGCGCTAGGGCCATGCCCAAAGCGGTAAGCAAGCCAAAGAATATTGTCGGCAGAAAATTCGACAACACCAGTATGGAAAAGCCCGCGATGATAGTGATTGCGGTATAGAAGATGGCCCGGCCGATATTGGCGTGACAGTAGTGCAAAGTCTGTACGTAATTACCCAAACGGGGATACTCGTCGCGAAAACGGTAGATGTAATGGATGCTGTTATCGACCGCGATGCCCAGGGTAATTGAAGCGATGGTAATGGTCATCATATCCAATGGGATACCGCCCCACCCCATCAGTCCAAGGATGATCGCTGCCGCCAGCAGGTTAGGTACGATACCAATCACAGCGAGCTTCCATGAACGAAACAGGATCAACAGCATTATTGCAATGCCGAGCATCACCAGACCAAGGCTCAATATCTGCGAGCGGTACAGACTCTGCAGCATGTTGTTGTACAGTACCGCCAACCCGGTCAACTGGAAACTGTCCTTCGACAAACCCACCTGTTCGACCAGGCCCAAACGGATNCCCTCCAACAGATCGTTGCGGCGCAGATCGGTTAGCGAGTCGCGAATTCGCGCCGTTACACGCGCCTCGTTATTCTCTATCGAAACATATGGACTCAGCAGCGTTTCCTTGAGTGCTTGAGGCATCCGTTTGTACAGCACTGCCAATTCGAAGGTATCAAAGGTTTCGTCGCTGATCGCCTCGCCCACCCGGATCAACGAGGCCAGCGACAATACCTGGCCCACACCGTAGCGGCTCTGAAGAAAGTCATGCACAGCCTTGATCGTGTCGATCTTTTGCGACGTGAACCAGTAATCCGTCGGATCCCCTTGTGAAACGCTACCCAGCAGCAACTCCAACTCGTCCTCGTCATTACTCTTTGTAGCCTCTGCCACCGACTCGTCTTCGAAACGCACCACGACATCCAACGGTGTAGTCCCGCCCAGTTTGCGATCGATCAATTTCAACCCCTGATAAATCTCAGTATCGGTGGAGAAATAGTTGACGAAACTGTTCTCCACCTCAAGGCGGGTAATACCCACGGCGCTAAACAACGCCAGCGCGAACGATACTCCCAGCACCACAAGNCCGCGTTCGGCCGCAAGGTGTGACAGCCAGCCGGTGAATGAGGCTGCCGGCGCGGGGCGCCCAGCGGATGGCGCCGAGCCGAGCAGGGTTAGCGCCGCCGGAAAGAGCAA
>JGI26239J51126_1000893_pt1 | contig 14492 bp, 14 predicted proteins | sample SaaInlV_130m_DNA_3_FD_51126 | JGI IMG/M metagenome (IMG submission 51126)
TAATGATGCAAAATCCATTACTCTCGAAGTAGCCAATATTCCTTTCGAGAATAAGGCCCCTAATGGATTCACCTCTAACGACCGTGGAAGTGCAAACGTAGCAGTATGGAAGTCTTCAAACTTCACCACTGTCCCGATCGCGCTTGGTGCAAAGGGAGACAATAATGCCTCTTTACATGGTTCTGATAAAGGTCACGAGGCTGGCCTAAGAGATGACTACTATGGAAACCGCCCTGGCCGTAGCAAGGTTGTTCTTACTTCACAACCAGAATTCAGCCGAGGTGACTCTATTGGTGACATCAGTGGCTTGGTTAAAATCACTAACCATGGCAGCAACCCAGTTACGGTTACCTGTAACTAATTTGATTTAATTTAAGAAAAGAGCTTTATTGCAAGTTTAGCTCTTACCCTGAAAACAGCCGACTTCTCCAAAGTCGGCTGTTTTTTTATCTTTTTTATCACCCACCTAGTCTCTCTACTCGCGTTTGCATGTCCTATAATTTATAGNGTTCAGTATGTTAGAGTAATCAGCAACTCAAAAACCCTAAGGAATCTGGAATGAGACACCTTACCGTTATTCGCTTTTTCTGTTTTATTATATTTTTTTATTTAATTTTCGCAGGAAGCTTTCCCCACGCTTTCGCTGGTGAGGTTGCCAAAAAAGGTGACAATGTCTCGATAGAGTATGAAGGTTCCCTTGACGACGGAACCGTATTTGATAGCTCTAAAAAAAATGGGGAACCATTAGAGTTTATTGTCGGATCAGGCCGAGTGATCCCGGGTTTCGACAAGGCTGTTACCGGCATGAAACTTATGGAAGAAAAAAAATTTACACTCCAACCATCGGAGGCTTATGGTGAAAAAAATCAAAAACTCACTCACAAAGTACTGCGGTCTGGGCTTCCTCCTAAACCAGAACCCAAACCAGGAATGGGACTCATGATGGGTGGGGGGCCGGGAGGAGCATCAAGAAGGGCAATGATCACAGAGGTTACAAAAGAATATATTGTCATAGACATGAACCACCCCTTGGCAGGAAAAGCACTCACTTTCGCCATCAAATTGATCAAAATTTCTAACTGATCTATTGTTTACCGTGAAGCACGAAACAAATGTACGTTTTACTGTACTTCTCTGTTAACTAAATGTATTGTCACCACTTTGCCGAAATGTAACTCGGTCAAAAACAACCATCATTAAAAAATTAAACTATGACTACTCCAGTTCGAGTTCGTTTTGCGCCCAGTCCAACGGGATATCTGCACATTGGCGGTGTGCGTACAGCCTTATTCAATTGGCTATTTGCTCGTCACCATAAAGGAAAATTTATACTACGAATCGAAGATACTGATGCGTCCCGCTCCACAGAGAAGTCCATCGAAGAAATCATTGAGTCGATGAGGTGGCTGGGTCTAGATTGGGACGAAGGCCCATTTCGCCAAACTGACCGCAAGTCCATATACAAAGATAAAATAGATCAGCTTATAAGTAAGAATAAAGCCTACCCTTGTTTCTGCACAGCAGAAGAACTAGGCCAGAAGAGAAAGAAGGCACAAGCCCAAGGCCTCAAGCCAAAGTATGACGGTACCTGCCGCAACCGATCAGACCATCCTGAAGGAATTCCATTCGTTATCCGCTTCAAAGTGCCACAAGAAGGTTCAGTCACCATAAAGGACTTGCTTCGCGGTAACGTGATTTTCCAGAACGAGGAATTAGACGACCTCATCATTTTGCGATCAGACGGTACGCCCACGTACAATTTTGTTGTTGTAGTCGATGACGGAGACATGGGAATTACGCACGTGATCCGAGGTGATGACCATTTATCAAATACGCCCAGACAAGTGTTGCTGTACGATGAACTTGGACTGCCTCGCCCAGAATTTGCACATATTTCGATGATTCTGGGAACAGACAAAACCCGACTCAGCAAACGCCACGGAGCAACCTCCGTACTTGCCTATCGTGACATGGGATACCTGCCTGGTGCACTCATTAATTACCTTGCCAGGCTCGGTTGGTCGCACGGCGATCAGGAAATTTTTACTCAAGAAGAAATGATCCAGTATTTCTCNCTGGAAAACATCACAACCTCCGCAGCCGTATTCAACCCGGAAAAGCTTCAATGGTTGAACCAGCAATACATCCAAAATGCTGACNCCATAGAACTTGCCCCTCAGTTGGAACCTTTTCTCATTAAGGAAGGTCTTTTAGCTGAGGAACACAACCTTAGCAAAGAGAATATCGCCAAACCGATCCCNTNACTCAATCAGAGAGCCGAAACATTGGTTGAAATGGCACAAAAATCTACATTCTANTTTCAAAAGNAACTTTCATTCGACGAGAAAGCACGGAACAAATTTCTCAATAANGACATAAAACCACATATTGAAAAGCTCATTATCTCTATTAATAACATGGCAGNACTAGAACACGACTCTCTAGAAAATTTATTCAAAAAAATAGCGGAAGAAGCCGAACTTAAGCTCGGGAAATTAGCTCAACCGGTACGTGTAGCACTTACAGGNGGCACCGCCAGTCCCGGAATTTATGAGGTTATCTTACTGCTCGGGAAAGTAACAACGCTCAAGCGGTTGAATGAAGCAGTTAGCTTTATAGAAAAACAAGATTGAGAATTAACCCTCTTTTGACTACGATCAATCGACGTACATTTTTATTTGACAACACATTATGTTGTATATACGCTAGCCATTAACACTAGGTATAGGAATATCTAGATCGCCTAATTAGTTCTCTTATTTAAATCCTACCCAACCCCCCAATGTAGGAGATCTTATGGACACCAATCGAAACTCTGTAGAATCTCAGTTACGCACAAGATGTAACATACTAGAATCGCAAATAGATACATTAGAAAAACATAAAACAAAATCTTCTGAGAAATTCGCTGCAAACTGTGATTCCCAAGCAGAACCATGGAAAGAAGTTGCTGGGATAGGAAGGTTTCCAAAAAATCACGAACCAGATATTTTAGATTTCGATTAACTTCACCGCTACTTTACAAACCTATTCCCTCACTCCTGGTTGAGTGAGGGAATTTTTTTTGTCGTATGGCAAGCAACAGGGTTAAAAAAAACTCACGTTTGGCCTTTAAGCCTCCAACCAAGTTACCTAGCGATTATCTTTCAATCTTCGTTCCTCTGCATTTTCCAAAACAGATATATGCGTCTCCAGCAAAACCATGTCTTTTTTGATTTTGTTGAGTAACACCTTAATGTCGAGATCAGGTTTTTCTAACCTAGCCAGGTCTGGGTCCAAACGCAGTCTCTCCTTTTCCTTGATATCCTCCATGTTGCTGATGATCACACCAATAAATAAATTAAAAAAGATGAAAGTCGCCAACAAAACAAAACTCACAAAATAAAACCACCCTAGAAATGGAAACGTCTGCGGATTCCTACAAAAATTCTCCATGCCAGAGTAGCCATAGTTCTGACAACCGTATATAGCTGTATACATGATATCTGTCCAGTCCTCTAGAGTAGCCACCCGAAAAAGACTCAACAGTGATATGTGTAGGCTTTCAAAATGAATGGGATCATTTTCACGAAATAAGAACGTGCCCAAACACGCATAGATGTAAAACAAAATAAATAGCAAAATACCAATGTAGCCTAGAGACGGAATACTTTTTAAAAGTGTATTCACGATCAATTTTAATTCGGGGATAGTCCCTACAAGCCGAACGATCCGCAATACCCTGAGAAGCCTTAGCACAATAATAGACTGCCCATCAAATGGTAGAAAGCAGGCACCAACTATAATAAAATCGAATACATTCCATCCATCCTTGAAAAACTCATGAATCCTAGGTCCAAATGAAATCATTTTGGAGCAGATTTCAAAAACAAAGAGTCCCAAAATAATTTTATCCAGAGAATGTAATATAGTTCCATATTTAGCAGAAATTTTAGGGTATGAATCCAACCCCACTATTACGCCTGATAAAAGAATTATCCCTATAAAAAAAATTTGAAACTGTCTTGACTCAGTAAAAACCCTTAGTTGTTTTTGCATTGCGACTCCAAATTTTCCTATGCATATCAGGCTATCAAGCAGGAAAATGCATCTAAATCTTTCATTTTAAATAAAACCCAATTCCTTATCTTTAATTTTAATCTCTACTTACTTTTGTTTTTTGATTTTCGCCCAACTATCTCGTAATGTAACAGCCCGGTTGAACACAGGGCTATCAGGCGTGAATTCTTTTGAATCAGCGCAAAAGTAACCCATCCGTAAAAATTGAAACCGNTCCCCGGGTTTTGCCTTCTCTAATGCAGGCTCNATTCTACAATCTCGNAAAATTTCCAACGAATCTGTATTGAGCCCAGCATTTAAGATGGGCTGTCCTTGATCATTGGCTGGACTTTCGTTTATGAACAGGTGGTTGTACATCCGTACTTCCGCTTTTTTCGAGTGCTGTGCCGACACCCAGTGGAGAGTNCCCTTAATNTTTCGCCCAGCNGTCGAACCACCTGTTTTTGAATCCGGATCATAAGTACATTTTAATTCAGTGATATTTTCATTTCGGTCTTTTATCACTTCTTCGCATTTAATAATGTAAGCATGCTTGAGCCTTACTTCTTTTCCTGGCGCAAGACGAAAAAACTTTTTTGGCGGATCTTCCATAAAGTCTTCCTGCTCAATATAAAGTTCTCGGCAAAATAGAATCTTCCTAGTACCAGAGTCCGGGTCTTCCGGGTTGTTCTCGGCGGTGAGTTCTTCTATCTGCCCTTCAGGGTAATTTGTAATGGTTAATTTTAAGGGTCGCAAAACTACCATCACCCTTGCAGCTCGTTTATTCAGGTCTTCTCGCAAGCAATATTCCAGCAACGCCATTTCAACCGTACTATTGGCTTTGGCAACCCCAATACGCTCACAAAAATCGCGGATCGATTCGGGTGTATATCCGCGGCGGCGCATCCCTGAGATGGTGGGCATACGCGGATCATCCCAACCTGACACGTGTTCTTCCTTTACTAATTGTAAAAGCTTACGTTTACTCAATAAAGTATAACTAAGGTTAAGACGTGCGAATTCTATCTGCTGTGGGTGATGAATCTCGAGTTTTTCGATGACCCAGTCATAAAGCGGTCGATGATCTTCAAACTCCAGCGTACAGATAGAGTGCGTAATTTTCTCAATAGAATCTGATTGACCGTGTGCAAAGTCGTACATTGGATATATACACCACTTATCCCCAGTACGATGATGGTGTGCTCTTAGAATACGGTAAAGAACAGGGTCTCGCATATTGAGGTTACCTGAAGCCATATCGATTTTCGCACGAAGAACTTTGGCACCATCAGGGAATTCACCACCCTTCATACGCTCAAAGAGATCTAGGTTCTCTTCCACAGAGCGGTTTCGAAATGGGCTGTTCTTCCCAGGTTGGGTCGGTGTGCCGCGATACTCCCTTATCTTATCGGCGTCCAAGTCATCTACATACGCCACCTCTTTTTTAATTAAGCAAGTCGCCCATTCATACAATTGATCAAAGTACTCAGACGTGTAAAACACTTTATTCCCCCAACTAAAACCTAGCCACTTGATATCCTCTATAATAGATTGAACATANATATCCTCCTCTTTAAGAGGGTTGGTATCATCAAAGCGCAGGTTGCATGTTCCTCCATATTCGATAGCAAGACCAAAGTTGAGATAAATGGATTTAGCATGACCAATGTGGAGAAATCCGTTTGGTTCTGGAGGAAAACGAGTACAAATACGACCCTCCCACTTATTCGATGCTANATCCTCTTTAACAATCTCTCGAATGAAATTGGAGGGAATTGAGTCAGTGTCGTTTTCTTTCATTCATNAAGGTTTTTTTTATAGGTTTATCGATCGTNAAGGAAGGGCATTCTATCATAACCAGAAGAATCAAATGCTATGCTTCNCTCGCAAGCTCTGATATATCTTTGACCTTCACTGNGTCTTGAAGGTTTTTAGCCTTAAGAGCATCCTCAAGCATCAGAACACAGAACGGGCAGGACACAGCGATGGTATCTGGATTAGATTCCATAAGCTGATCAAGGCGCTGATGACTCATTCGTGCACCAGTTTTCTCTTCCAATAAAAACCGACCTCCACCCGCCCCGCAACAAGTTCCGCGTTCTCTACTAGCATCAATGTCGAGTACATTGCCAGACTTCGAACTATGAGCTACCATTTCTCGCGGTGCGTCATATATTTTGTTATGCCGGCCAAGATAACAGGAATCGTGATACACCACATTACCTGGGTCCTTCCCTTTACCAATTTCTTTCCCATCCTTTGCCAGGTGCGCCAGCAGTTCGGAGTGGTGTATGACATCGAGTTCAACACCAAATTCAGAGTACTCATTTTTCAGCGAGTTAAAGCAATGTGGACAATGTGTAACAATTTTTATTATAGATTTTTCTTTAAATAGCTCAGCGTTTCTTGATGCAAGCAAGTCAAAAAGGTATTCGTTTCCTGCGCGTCGAGCCGGGTCACCAGTACAACCTTCATCGTTCCCAAGAATAGAAAAATCAACTCCAGAAGATTTCAACGAATGGACAACCGCTTTGGCAATTTTTTTTCCTCGCTCATCAAATGCCCCGTTGCAACCTACAAAATAAAGATATTGGGTCGGGTTGTCTTTATCCCAAATTTTAACATCTAGTTCTTTGGCCCAGTCAGAGCGAGTATTACGACCAAACCCCCAAGGATTAGATTGGGTCTCTAATGATTTAAAGGCATTGACAAGCTCATCAGGGTATCGATTTTCCGTGAGCACAAGTCCACGCCTCAAATCGACCACCTTATTAACGTACTCGATCATGACCGGGCACTCCTCTTCACAAGCACCGCAAGTAGTACACGACCACAGCGTTTCATCATTGATCACTCCACCTAGTAAAACCGGGGCACTACCTTGTTCTAAATTACCATCAAGCAAGTAGGGAGTTTGGTGATTGAGATGGTCGCGTAAATCAACGGTTAACTGTTTAGGTGAAAGCGGTTTATCGCTCGCCAGGGCGGGGCAAACAACATCGCATCGCCCGCACTCGGTGCAACTGTGTAGATCAAGAAGTTTTTTCCAGGAAAATTCATCGATTTGTGAGACACCAAAATTTTCCTGTTCTTCATTCTTAAAGTCAATACGATGAAGCCCGTTACCTTCTTCTGGAATTCTCGAAAAAAATACGTTTGGAATCGAAGTGATAATGTGTAAATGTTTAGAGCTTGGGAGCAACGTCAAAAAATATAGGACACAAACGATATGGGTCCAGTAGGCTAGGTTATGAATGTGCACCACAGCGTCAGAACCCAAAACCTGCAACATTGGTGCAACTGACCTACCAACCCAGATTCCGCTAAGCGGTACTTGCGGGTTTCTCGCCTGCCATCCTGCATCAAAAAGGGCATCACTAACCATTATTAAAAGAATCAGAGAAAGAATAACAATACCTTCCACCGACAAGGTGAGTCTTTCAGGTTTTGCTATCAACCTCCTATATAACGCATAGGTCGTGGCTAAACTCACTAGAACAACAAATAAATCTTTTAACAAAGTGTAAGGTATTGCCATTCCACCTACACTAAACTCCATTGTCGGGAAAAAACCGATCAAAAAAAACCACAGTGCCCTTACGAGTAAGACGAGAAACCCCCAGAAAATTAATGCGTGTATCCAACCGGATCTAGCTTCCTTCAGAATTCTTGTTTGAAAAATAGCAATCCGAACTGTATTCCATAATCTTGTTATGGGTTCATTAAATCTATCGTCACAGGCAACCCGTCCCAAGACTCTATACTTGGGCCATAAAAGGGAAAAAAAACGTGCGAGCGCCAGCACTACAAAAAAACCTAGGATAAAAGGCTGTAAGTCCTGAGAAACCCACTCAAATGCACGATTTTGGGCAGCGTTCATTAAAAAACTATCACTTTCAGTAGTTCATAGGCACAGGTAAAAACAAGAAACCTGCAGGTCAAATCATAATACCGAAAGAAGGTATAAGAAACTAGTCTTTGATTTTTCAGGAATTACTGTCTAGTAGCCTTTTCTTATGTTATATTGTTATGTGGTCTTATCCAGTTTTAGAGGACTTTGATAGCTCTTGTTTTTTTTAATTTTGCCATTAACAGGAGGTCTTGCACATAGTGACATTTTTCTCTCGCGTAACTAAGATTCTCGGCCTTACAGGTACTATTGGTAGCATTTTCATCCTACTCACTGCCAATACCAATGCAATTCCACTTAACGATGCTTACGAAACTGGTCAGGCTGAGTTTCAGGGTTCCCCAGCATTTCAACCTAGAAGCGAAGGTCAACTTGTATTTCACCCGTCTTTACACCCAGGTTCAAACGATGCTCTTAATGAAGAACATCCCATTCCTGATTATGTAAAAAAGATTTCTAAGAACAAGCTTTTCTCAACCCATTATCGACAATTACTTGAAACCGAACCAGTAAACCAGATACAAAGTAAAATTTTTGATGAGCAGGCCTTTCGTTCGATACAAAAAATAGGTGTTTTAGATTTTGAGAATAGGACTGTCAGTCCATTCAGGGACGAAAAAGCCGGTCATGTGATAGCAAAACAAATTTCAAAAGAACTTCAGTCCAGGAAGGACTATTTTATAATTCCGCCTCGTATGACGAATGAGGACGCACGAATCAGAATAGTCGCACAAATTCCCGGTAATAAGGCAGGGCAAGTTGAACCGCCTCANGTCGAGAGACAACCGGCTATCCCTGGGCTACCCAACCAAAACAACAAGGTTGATGCAGTGATGATCGGGGCTGTCTCCAAATATATGAATTCGTACCAAGACAGAAACGGGAAAATAGAAAAAAGCCTTTCCAGCAAGGTTGAGTTTGGATCATTTTTGGTAAGTACACGTACGGGAGATCTGCTTTGGGGAGCTCGTTTTATTGGAGCGCAACCTACAGGCCTTCTAAGCTCGGGCGCGAAGTGGCTCAGTAAGAAGCAACTATCCAAAAGAGCAATGAAAGAGGTATTAAAATCATTTCGTGGGAACGTTAACAGCTCGAAATAAAAAAATATTCGACGTTACAAAACCATACCAAAAACTGACCCACCTGAACCGTAGACTCATAAACCTATGTTAAAAGAAGAACAGACCTTGAAAAAAAAGAAGCTTTGGAGAAATTTATTTCTTCTAAATCTATGTATAAGTTTNCTACTAATCGGACTTTACTGGGTTCCTATTAAAATGGTTCAATTGGAAAGTTTTGTAGACTCACCCAGCGTGAACCTTCCCAAAGAAGGCGTCGTTCCCATTAGCAATACTAGTCCAGTTCAACCTGCAAAAAGTTCGACACCATCAAATCTCCTAGAAACCAAGTTAACAGTAATAAACGCATCGTCTGAAAAAAACTGGGTATACTTCGATTTTTCGAGAGGGGGAGTGGTTAAAATTCATGACAAGACGTCGCTCGAATGGGATTTAGCATTTCGCAGAAGTAAGGTGATCTCCAATGGAGGCGCTACCAACAAGTTTGGCAAAGCGGGATTGATCAACTTAGGTTCGCCGAATTTTGATCAAGTGGTAGATGTGCCGATCGACAATTATACTCCAGATATGTCCACAAAAACAGAAACAGAAAACCCCATTCTTCTAAAATGGTACTCGTATAACTATCTAACTCATAAACTTTCCGCCAAGGCTAATACCTACGCTATGAAAACCGCTGACAGTAAATATGCAAAAGTTAAATTTCTTAATTTTTACTGCGCCAACAAGGAAACGGGCTGTATCAAGATGCAATATGTCTATCAGGATAGTGGTTCGAACCAATTCACCAAACCCGCTTCTGGCTAAACACCGCTACAACAACATCCTTTTCTTCTTTTAAAGCAAACTGGGTATGTTCAAGAGGTGATGAACATGTTAGTTTGTTCTACACAATTTTGGGTGCAGGCTGGTTTTTATTATTGGAGGAAGCTATGGCGACATTGAAGCAAATACTTTTTAGAAAATACACAGACCAAGGTCTCGACATCGTAATAGAAGAGATGAAAGAAAAATACGACAAAAAAAAAGGCAGACGATTTAACTATGACAATATCACCTACGAGGTCAGTCGCGGCGGTGTGGTTGATGAGAACATGCAGTTTGAGATAAGTTCGAAGATTCCTCAGGACGAACTCAAAGACAATAAGGACATGAAAAAATATTTCACTGAAATAAAAAAACTGGCATCCAAGTTTAAGAAGAAACCCGCTTCCATAGAAATGGAAAACATTGTTCTCGGTGCACATAAAAATACTGAAAAAGAGAGAGACTACGTAAAGCTCCTATATAGTTATCCACTGAATGACCTATACAGCGATAAGGAAATATTAAAAAAAACCGAAGAAATGAGTCAGCAAACCAAAGGAGAAAAACCTACTTCGAAAGAAATGGCTGCGTTGACACAGCAAGGGAATTTAGCACTACAGCTAGTGCAAGAGTCTGCCCAAAGTTTAGCCCGCCAAAACATTGAAGACTTGATTAGCGCCAATAAGAAGGCTAGGACGAAAAAAAGCGGCTAAATACTAATGAATCGATTAGCTTACTACCTAGGGCGATCATTACAGTTATTAGGACTTGCCACCATTACTTCTGTAGTTGCTTTTTTTTGGTCGGTGGAAAATGGAGCCTCTTCTCTATCTAGCCATACTAGGGATAGTTGAGTTTTACGGCGGGACTTGGCTTCTTGAAAGAAAGTAACCCTAATAATGAAGAATCCAATCGAACCCTTAATGACACCTTAAACGGGGAAATTACCCAACGCTTTACATTTTGTTTTTTCGCCTACCATAAAACATGCAAAAACTACTAGCACAACCTGGTTTTTTGGCTCCATCCGGCACGTTTGGTGCTGATCTTAGTTACCTGCTGGCAGTACTATTTACGGTAATGTTTCTTTTCGCCTGGGGGTTGGCAAAAAAAGGACTGGGCACTCAACACCACAAGTTGATCTTTTTATCCATGGTATCAATGCTGGTTTATTTTATCGGCTATTACTATGCTCGGCAGTTAGGCGTATTATCTCTTGAAGGAAAGGAAGGTTTTAGCGGCCCACAGGATGTCTACGATAACGTATTTGTACCCATCCTAACCACGCATCTCATTTTAGTATGCCTGGGGCTTATCCTATCTATATACATGATTTTCCAGGGGTTTCGTGCGTGCGACAAGATCGATGGCAACTATATTCTCCAAAGCAGAGAATTGAAGGCTAACCCAAAAGTTTTCAGAACTACCATGGTTACCCTTACCGGAATTTGGATAGCAAATCAGTTGATTCTCACATTCATCCGACACAAATCTTTTGCTGCTAGTCTCGCTTGGGCAATCATTTTTGGTGTTATAGCCCTCGTGATTTACCTAGAAAAATTTATAGAAAAATCACTGCCAAATGGCGCTCAGCGTCACAGAGTACTGGGGCGCATTACCATGGTAATTTTTGCCTTAATTTTGGTAACTAGCACCCTAACTTACCTTATGCTTTACGTGATATACCCAAAAATGTAGTTGTTAGGAAACTTGTGTAGCGTAGAATACGATATCGTGGGGAAACGAAAAAAGTGGTTCTGGAAATCTGACAATTATCCCACCATCAATGGGGTTTTCCCCTTGACACTTTTTCAAACCCTATGGTAAAGTCTGCGGATTAAATGATCTCGAAGTACATAAGAAGTAGGTAAAGGGCTGTTAGCCCGTTGACTCCGAGGCCTATATAAACGATATTATCGAAGATTTTTCCATCTTTACTCGGCATGTACTTTCCTCATGTTGAGAGAACGAAGTTTTTGTTAAGCTAACATCCATAATTTATTACTGTCAAGAGTAAATTATTTTAATATCTAACACTTTTATTTTAGGGGCGTTTTCAATGGACTTAGAAAAACTTAAGGAAAAAGCCGGCCCGTGGATCTACATGGGAACTGTTGTGTTTTGTTTGTGGTTCTTTTACTGGTTCGCTTCAGTTTGGCGATAAACGGAGACGGCTCGAATAAAATTTGGTTTAGTAAATCATAAAAGGGGGGAATTGTGGATCTAGAGCAAAAAAAATTCATAACCGGAAAGTCTATTACGTGGTTCCTTATCGCGTTCATCGCAGTATTTTTCTATTATTTCTTCATTAACTGGGGCCTCATGAAGGTTCAGGGTTTAGATTTCTTTTACCTCTGGTCTTCAGGTGCTGGTCCAGCAGCCGGCCACTGATTGAAGAAAAAAGTTTTAGTAAAAATGGCAGGCTCCTAGGAGCTTGCCATTTTTTTTACTACAAAGTACTGTCTGCCCATAAAAACAACCATGAACGGCAAAGCAGCTTCTCGCATATACCTTATAAGGCACGGTGAAACCTCTAATGCTGGAGAGGTTTGCTTCAATGGACATTTTGATGTCAATCTCTCAGATAAAGGAAGAGAACAAAGCCTCCTTCTTGCCAAAGCTTTAAGAAACCTACCAATCAATGCTGTCTATAGTAGCGACCTAAAAAGAACCCAAATAGGTGCTAAATTTATAGCAGATGGCCACAACTTAAAGCACGTTCCTTATAAAGAATTACGTGAATTGGCCTTCGGTGATTGGGAAGGGTTGAGTGTAAGTGAAGTCAATCGCAAGTATCCCGAGAAACTAAAGGAGAGGCTCGAAAATACAGAACTTTTCAAAGTTGAGGGTGGCGAGTCATTTTCCCAACTCAAAGATCGGGTAATTCCAAAATTTGAGCATATATTAACTGAGCATCCTTCCGGTAATATCGTTGTACTTTGCCATGGTGGTGTTATACGCATTATTTTGTCTCATGTACTAGAGATCTCTGTTAAAAACCTTTTCCGTATCAACCAACCCTATGCGTCCGTAAATATTATTCAGTTTTACGAGGGAGGGCATCCTGTCATAGACCTAATGGGAGGGAGTCACGACAATATCCACTCATTCCATTCGTCTAACAAAAAGATAGCTATCCAATAAAAGGATGGGTTTTTTGCAATGAACTGGCTTATCCGCATTCGCAAAGCAGATGTTTTTTTAAATAATAAGAAGGTTCTTCATTGTATTAACTGGACAATGAAAAATAAAGAGAATTGGGCGGTAGTGGGTGTTAACGGTGCAGGAAAAACATCCTTTATGAAGCTTATCTTTGGAGAGTTAATACCGATTGATGGTGGAATAGTCCGTTGGTTTGGAAATGAAAAGCACGGCCCTCTTAGTGATGCTAGAAAACGAATCGGCTTTGTGTCTGCTGATTTTCAAGAAAAGTATGCCTCTACTACTCTTGGTAAAGATGTGGTCGTATCTGGTTTTTTTTCTTCAATCGGGCTATATAAACAAGCAAGCCAAAAGCAAAGGGAAACAGCCGCCTATTGGATGGAGTTTTTAGGGATACGAAGCTTAAGCAATGAACCGATTGGGCGAATATCGTATGGAGAAGCCCGGCGAATCCTTTTAGCTAGGGCCCTGGTTAACCATCCTGACTTATTAATCCTAGATGAACCTTGTTCAGGGTTGGACATTCCGACAAAAGAGCTGTTTTTACAAACTCTCAAAAAACTGGCCAAAACTAAAACTCAACTAATCTATGTAACCCACCATATCGATGAAATTCTTCCCCTGACAACTCATGTTCTATTTCTCAAAAACGGCACCATTTTTTCTAGAGGAACCAAAAGAAAAATGCTCACTGGATCCAATCTATCGGAGGTTTTCGATTGCCATATAGAATTGAAAAAAAAATCAGGCCGCTACTGGATTACGGAAAGTCGACCAAATAACTCCAGGGACTCTATTAAATATCTAAACTAAATAACCAACCCCTCTCCTTGCCCAAGCCCAAATGAATACTGTACAATCGAAACCATCTAACTACAGGAATCGAGATTCACAATGAGTCAAAATGGCACTTTTTTACTCGTAACAACCATATGGGTGTTTCTATTTGGCTTTACTCCTGATACTTGGTCTCAAGGGAAAGCTGAGGATTGGTTTTTGAAAGGAAATGTGCTAAGTCGCAAAGGTAACTTTGAAGAGGCTGTTGACGCTTACAAAAAATCAATTGAGCGTAACCCCAATGCAACCGTTGCCCATTTCAACCTTGCGCTGGCATATAAAAATCTAAACAAACCGAAAGAAGCTGCAGTCGCTTTCAAAAAAACCGTCGAACTAGAGCCCGGGAACCTGGATGCCCGCTATAGTTTGGGGAATGTCTATAATCACCTAGAACGCTGGGAAGACGCTATCGCTCAATTGAACATAGTCGTCCACCGACGACAAGACGATGCTGAAGCACATGGTAATCTTGGATGGGCTTATTATAACCTCAGGAAGGGACCACCATTCAAGTATCTCGTAATTATCAATCTGAGAAAAGCCGTAGATTTATTTGAACTAAAAAACCAGCATGAAGCCGCAAGTTCAACACGAAAAGTTTTGGATGATGCTATGACCAAGTTTAACTTTAACAAGAAAAACTAACCCTCTCCCGATAA
>JGI26239J51126_1000908_pt1 | contig 14298 bp, 9 predicted proteins | sample SaaInlV_130m_DNA_3_FD_51126 | JGI IMG/M metagenome (IMG submission 51126)
TTTATTGCTAAGTGTTTTTAATTTTTTAAGAAATTATTTTAGTATGGTTCGTTTATAAAGTTGGGAAGGGGTGGCCTTTATGCCCCTTTGAAAGAAGCTTGTAAATAGAATGTTAACCAGGGTAAGGGAGGAAATTATGAAAAAACTTGCACTTGTACTCATCACCGCTGTATCTGTTTTGTGTTTAACTACTTTGGCATTCGCGGGGAGTTTAGCTCCTGGGGCAAGTATGTCTTGCAATGATGCCAAGTCTATTAAGTTGGCATCTGCTGGAAGCCATGCTCAAGACCGAACGAATGCGAACTTTGTGATTTGGAAATCTTCCAATTTTACAACGATTCCGATAACAGTGGGACCAGGGGACACCCATGGTATCCCAACTGGTAGTTCTGGAAACACAAAGGCTTCTAAGTTTAAGTGTAAAGACACGACGCAGTGTGTCGCAGGTGCTACAGACAACTCAGTTGTGGGCGTACGTGAGATGTCCAGTAAAGGCCGTGCGAGTGTGACTTTAGTGAGTCAGAATAACTTTAGCCGTGGCGATTCTATTGGTGACATTAGTGGTGAAGTAAGAATTACCAATACAGGTACGGTTAAGGGTGACGTGACCTGCGGTTAAATTTGCTTCGAAAGATTAATAAAAGAACCAGTCCGAGTTTTTCGGGCTGGTTTTTTTTGCCTTCCGCTCGTTGAACTGAATTTAGAATGCTATCAGAATAGAGACCGCCAATATCGATCGATAAATAATAAATGGCATCAGTCCTAGACGAGATACGATACCTAGCAGTAATTTGATTGACAAATAACCAACAGCAAATGATACCAAGAGTCCGACCCCTAATTGTAAGCCGGATATATGAACAGAATTTATTGGAAAAGACAGGAGTTGCAGTGTTTTATGCGCTCCCGCAGCAAAAATGATGGGTGTTCCCAGTAAAAATGAAAACCGAGCCGCTGTAGTAGGAGATAAATTCACCAGCATTCCTCCTGTGATTGTAATCCCAGATCGAGAAGTTCCTGGTAACAGCGCGATTGCCTGCGCGAATCCTATAAAAAGTACTTGGCCTAGGGTCATTCGTGAGATATCAGACTTAGTTGATTTTTGAGTGGCTGAATAACGTTCCACTGTAAAAAATACCAACGACCAGAATAGTAAGTTCCACGCTACAAAAATAGGGCTACGAAGTTCTTGTTCTATAAGATTTCCCCCAAGTAGTCCGGCAATACCTGCTGGAACCGATGCCCATCCAATATACCAAGCCAATCTGTGGTAGTCGGGGTCATGATCGCGATTAAACAGTGCGGAAAACAGCCTTGCTAGGTCTTGACGAAAAAAAATAATAATAGCTGACAGCGTGCCAAGATGTAGGATGGCATCCATCGCCAAGCCTTGATCTTTAAAATTAAATAACTTGGGAATCAGAATAAGGTGTCCAGAGCTTGAGACTGGAAGAAACTCTGTTAACCCCTGAACGATACCGAGGATGATAATGTTTATATAATCCATATTGTTACTACTTAAGACTTACTCATTATGATGTGTTATAAGCACGTTGATATAACCTAGGAAAATTGACCTTTGATCATCGTGTGAAAAATATTGAGATAACCTGTGCGTGAGAAAAATATTTTTAGGTAGGTAAATTTAATTCCACCCTTAATTAAGGGATCATACTATCTAATAAATAAATGATTCAACTAAAATTAGGAAAGAAGTAAGACCTTATTAAATTGCTGGTTTTTTGAATTTATGATATCTTACGCCTGTTTTGGTTGCCTGCTTCTATAAGCACAGTACCTGCCTCCCGGGTTGTTTTCCTCTTCTGCGGAGGAATGGATTTTCGTAAATAAATCGCTGTGAATTTATTTTTGTCATAACTTTCGCCTCTTTTTTTTCTTAATATTTTTTGATCGAATTTAGTTTTTATGAAAAATTTTTCACGCATAGATCGTTTGCCACCCTATACATTAGGGATTGTGAACGAGCTTAAACATAAGGCCAGGCAGAGAGGTGAGGATATTATAGATTTTGGTCTGGGTAATCCTGATCAACCAACACCAAAACACATTGTTGAAAAATTATGTGAGGCCGCAGTCAAAAATGGAAACCACCGATACTCTCTATCGAGGGGAATTTATAAACTACGTCTAGCGATCACAGATTGGTATAAAAGTCGATTCGATGTTGAACTTGACCCGGAGTCTGAGGCTATAGCAACCATAGGGTCTAAGGAAGGTATTTCTCACCTTGCGATGGCCGTTACTTCCCCGGGTGACTCGATTCTTGTTCCAACTCCGACGTACCCAATCCATACCTACGCATTTATACTTTCAAATGCGGATGTAATACAAGTTCCAATGAGTAGAGATGTTGATTTTTTCGAAACATTGTTAGATACCTTTAAAAGAAACTGGCCCAGACCAAAAGCTCTCATTATAAACTTTCCAGCGAATCCGACGACAGAGATTGTTGAGATTGAATTCTTTGAAAAAGTTGTAGAATTTGCTAAGGAACATGACCTTATCGTAATTCATGATTTTGCTTATGCTGATCTTGTTTTTGATGGGTACAAGGCGCCTAGCTTTCTTCAAGTTCCAGGAGCGAAAGATGTTGGTGTTGAGTTTTTTACCTTGTCTAAAAGTTATAACATGCCTGGGTGGAGGGTTGGGTTTGCTGTTGGGAATAAGGACCTTATTTGTGCTTTATCTAGAATCAAAAGTTATCAGGATTATGGAATGTTTCAGCCTATCCAAATTGCAGCAACGGTAGCACTTAATGGTCCTCAGGATTGCGTTGCTGATATCAGAGAAATGTATTTTAGTCGTAGAAATACGCTTTGTGATGGTTTGAATCGTTCCGGTTGGACAGTTGAGAAACCTAAGGCGACTATGTTTGTATGGGCGGAAATTCCAGATCAATACAAATCTATGGGTTCTTTGGAGTTTTCTAAACTGCTTTTAAAAAAATCCAAAGTTGCGGTTTCTCCAGGAATTGGGTTTGGTGAGGGGGGCGATCACTTTGTCCGTTTTTCATTGGTGGAAAATGAGCACCGTATTAAACAAGCGGTGAGAGGAATTAGGGAGCTTTTTTAGGTGCTGTGAACACTTTGTTTTTTTTATAGCAAGTTTATAGATCAATTAGGTATTGAAAATCTGTTAGTCGGGTCTATTTATCAGAACTTAGGATTGTGTTTTTTTTGAGAATTATGGAATATTTATGATGCGTAAAATTAATGTTGGATTAATTGGTTTTGGAACAATTGGTTCCGGTGTTATCAAAATTCTGCAGGATAACGGCGATATTATTAGAAAGCGCCTTGGAGCAACTATTGAGGTTGTGAAAATTGCTGATCTCGATATTACGGCGGATAGAGGTATTAAGGTTGATCCGAAACTATTGACAACGGATGCTCAGGAGGTAATCAGTCATCCTGAAGTAAATATAGTTGTGGAGTTAATTGGTGGGTATGAACCCGCAAGGTCTTTAATACTTCGAGCAATTGAAGCAGGTAAAAATGTAGTAACAGCTAATAAGGCTCTTTTAGCAAAACACGGAGATGAAATTTTCTCTGAAGTTGAAGGTCAACAAGTCTCCATTGGATTTGAAGCTGCTGTGGGTGGGGCAATTCCTATTATACGATCAATTAGAGAATCTTTTGTTGCCAATAGAATTAATTCTATTGAAGGAATTGTAAATGGTACCGCTAATTATATTCTCAGTAAGATGTCAGATGAGAACTGTGCTTTTGACTTAGCTCTAAAAGAGGCTCAAGAGAAGGGATTCGCAGAGGCTGATCCTACATTTGATATTGAAGGAATAGACTCAGCTCATAAGATTGCTATTTTATCACAACTTGCCTATGGCACCCCTGTAAACTTTGATGACATTACGATTCAAGGTATCTCGGGAATATCGACAGATGATATTGAATGTGCGCGAGAGTTTGGATATCGCATTAAGCTACTCGCTATCTCAAAGTGTGATGGAGACTCGGTTGATATTCGAGTGCACCCTGCGATGATTCCTCAAGATAACCCAATGGCCAATGTGAATGGCGTTTTAAATGCGGTTCGAGTATGTGATGATCTTATGGAAGAAAATGTTCTTATTGGTCATGGAGCAGGGTCGCTTCCAACGGGAAGTGCTGTAGTCGCAGATATCATAGAAATATCGAGGGATATCCTATCGGGTTCTCAATTGAGAGCATCTCCCCAGTCGTTTCAAAACGCAGAAATTAAAACGATTCCTATATTGGATATTGAATCGATTGAATCAGAATATTTTTTGCGGTTCAGTGTGCTTGATAATCCTGGTGTCTTGTCACGTATTTCGGGGGTGCTCGGTAAGCATTCAATCGGAATTCTTTCAGTTATTCAGAAGGGACGTTGTAATGAAGGCAAAGGTGTTCCTTTAATAATGATGACACACCGTGCTAACGAAAAAAATATTCAACTTGCACTTAGGGAAATTGATGAGTTAGAAGTTGTTTGTGAAAAATCAAATTTTATTAGAGTTGAAAAATAAAGATGAAATTTAATGCTTGGTTCCAATGTATTAATGGCTGTTCTGGAAGGCATCCATTGAATGAAATTATTTATAGGTGTCCACAATGTGATGAACTGCTTGAGGTTCAACATGATATGGACCTACTCAAACAACTTAGCTCGGAGGAATGGAAAGCACTTTTTAAGGATAGAGTTGGTAGACATGAATGGCCTTATGGTAGCTCTGTGTGGGGCAAGAAAGAATGGGTTTGTCCTAATTTAGATAATGCGAATGTTGTATCAACCTTGGAGGGAGGGACCAACCTTTTTTGGGCTGAGCGGTTGGGAAACCAACTTGGGCTAAGTGATTTATGGATAAAGCAATGTGGAATGGCCCATACAGGTTCTTTTAAGGATCTTGGAATGACAGTTCTAGTTTCCATGGTCAAACAAATGATTTCGGAGGGGAAAAATATTCGGGCTGTAGCCTGCGCTTCTACTGGTGATACCTCAGCTGCACTGGCAGCTTATTGCGCTGTCGCTGGAATCCCTGCCATCGTATTTCTTCCTCGTGATAAGGTTTCGTTAAGTCAATTGATTCAGCCGATCACTCATGGAGTTCTTACCCTTTCGCTAGATACTGACTTTGATGGATGCATGAAATTAGTTAAACAGGTTTGCGAGAAAAATGATATTTATCTAGCTAACTCAATGAATTCACTCCGTATCGAAGGTCAAAAAACTATCAGTTTTGAAATCGTTGAGCAATTTAACTGGGAGGTCCCCGATGTTGTGGTCGTTCCCGGTGGGAACTTGGGGAATGTTAGTGCTATTGGACGTGGATTTGAAATGTTGAAGGAGTTAGGTTTGATAGATAAATATCCACGGCTTGTTTGTGCTCAAGCCCAACAAGCGGATCCATTGTATAGAAGTTATAAGTCTGGATTCAAGAAGTTTGAAGCGATTCAAGCGAAAACAACTCTAGCATCGGCAATTCAGATTGGTGATCCTGTTAGTGTGAAAAAAGCGATTAAAACTCTGCAGACTTTCGATGGAATTGTTGAGGAGGCCACTGAATCTGAATTAGCTAATGCGGTTGGGCGAGCGAATCTTACGGGACTATTTTGCTGCCCTCATACAGGTGTTGCGTTGGCAGTACTAGAAAAACTGGTTAATCAAGGTAAAATCAAAAAAAACGACCGAGTTGTCGTCGTTTCAACGGCTAACGGATTAAAATTTACAGATTTTCTTCATAAATACCATACCGGCAATCTTGAAGGAATATCTTCTGAATTTGCTTACTCTCCAATCAATCTTCCTGCAGATTATGAGAAGGTCAAAGAAACTATTTTAAATAGCGTTGACTAGGTAGTGGTATGAAAAAACAAAAACACATATATTTTATTTGTTGTTTTGTGGTAGTAATTTTTTTATTAAACTTTACCGCAGTAGACGCATTACCTAACGTAAGTAGTCAGATTACCTTTCAAGAGGGTGAATTTTCTATAGGTGACATATATTGCGCCGAAGAACAAAAAAACTCTGATTGGTGTGCAGATGAAATTCCCCATCAAGTTAAGCTTCAATCATTTAGCTTGGATAAATATGAAGTTACAAATTCGGAGTACATGAAATGCTTTGCGGGGGGAATTTGTAACCCTAATGATTTACATGAGACTCGTCCCAGTGATTTCAGTGGCATGAAACAGCCAGTAGTGTTTGTAACCTGGCAAGATGCAAAAACTTTTTGTAAATGGCGTGGAGGTAATCTTCCCACAGAAGTGCAATGGGAGCGAGCGGCACAAGGTGATAATCCGGGTGGGGCTCACTTTAAACAAGCCTATAATATTGGGGCTACGGTCAATGTAGGTGTCCAGCGCCCTAATTCAAATGGTCTCTATGATATGATGGGTAACGTCTACGAGTGGACTCTGGATTGGTATGCTCCTTATTTATTAAGACAGAGAACAACGGACCCGAAAGGACCATTAGAAGGAAAGGAAAAAGTTGTTCGTGGAGGGGCGTGGCATTCCCCTAGTCATTATTTAAGAGTCTCTGATAGAGTTGCTAAGGTACCTGAATATAAATATAGCGATGTAGGCTTTCGCTGTGCCTACGCGATAAAATAGAAAGGTTCTTAGATGGATGGTTTAAAAGATTTAGTTATTATCGGTTCAGGACCTGCCGGACATACAGCGGCTATTTATGCAGCTCGAGCAAATCTAAAGCCATTTATGTTTGAAGGTTATGTAGTAGGAGGTTCCGCTGGTGGTCAGTTGACGACCACTACCGATGTAGAAAACTTCCCTGGGTTTCCGGAAGGGATACAGGGNCCCGAATTAATGCAACTATTTCGCAANCAAGCTGAGCGTTTTGGTACGGAAATGGTCGGAGAGGATATTGTTGAAGTTGATTTTTCGAATAGACCCTTTGCAATTAAATCAGATCAAAGAGAAGTAAGAGCAAAAGCTGTAATCATAGCTACTGGGGCTGTGGCCCGTCGAATGGGCGTTCCTAATGAGGAAAAAATGTGGAATAACGGTATGTCCGCCTGTGCAGTTTGTGATGGGGCGTTACCATTTTTTAAAAATCAACCCCTAATGGTAATCGGCGGAGGTGATACTGCTATTGAAGAGGCTTGTTATCTTACAAAATTTGGTTCAGTGGTTTATCTTGTTCACCGGCGTGATGAACTAAGAGCTTCAAAGATCATGCAAAAACGTGCTTTTGATAATAAAAAACTTGAAATTATCTGGGATACCGTCTTTGAAGATGCTATCGGTGAGGGTTTTGTTACTGGCGCGCGTGTTAAGAATGTTAAAACAAAAGAAGTGAAGGATCTTGCTGTTTCAGGCATTTTTTATGCGATTGGCCATACACCTAATACCAAAATGTTTGAGAATCAGTTAGATCTTGATGCTACGGGGTATATAAAAATCAAAGCAGGAACTCAAGAGACTAGCGTTGAGGGGGTATTTGCTGCAGGGGATGTACATGATCATAAATATAGACAAGCGGTAACTGCAGCCGGGACTGGTTGTGCTGCTGCGCTAGAAGCTGAACGGTGGCTAGCTGAACAGAANGTATAGATGTGAAGTTTTTGTTTTTTAAGAGAATTGCGTTGGTGAATAATTTGAGCTGGTTTGATTTTTCTCTCCTAAGTTAAACATAGATCGATATAAAGGGTCTAAGTCCTCGCATTTGATTATGTGGTCCACTAGTGTTTTCTCTGAATATTAAAATCATCGCCTCACAGTACCTTGACATTACCCTAGTGTCGTCTTATTTAAAAGGATAGCTTAAAGTGTTGCTTTGTTAGCGGTTCAATGATAAGTTGTTGATAAATAAAGCATTATGTTTAAAGTTGTGTTTTTTAGACTATTTGCCGTTAAGAAGATATAGGTTGGTTTTTTTTAAAGAATTATTCCATATAGATTTTTTGGGCGATATTCAAAACGGGCTTTGGATACGCTCCTACAAAGAAACGGGAGGGGATTAATCCCCTCCCGTTTTTTTATTTTTGCAATTTACAAAGATTATTTCTAAAAAATCAGCAGCTCTTTGTGCATTGGATAGTAGAGTGCTTTTTTAATGGCCCGTGTTTCTCCCAGTTGTCTAAAGAGATTTTCGTATTGATTGAGTTGATTGTGATAGCGCTCTCTTTCATTACTAAAAAAATTTTCTAGGTTTGCTCCCATATGAGTTCCCGTTTTGTAATCTATAATCCATCGAACGTTATGTTTATCTATGAATGTTCTGTCAATAATTCTTGATCTGTAGATGTTATTTTTCATCTGAGTCAATGAATACTCACAACGTGCGTCTCTGTGCGATTCAAGAATCCACCTTCCGGTATCGTGGCCTAGTATATTACGGAGCATAGTTTGGCCTTTTTTTATTTCTTCTGGAATCATTTTAGGAGGTAACCCTTGGGACTTTAAAGCTGCAGATATACTAGTTTCTAAGGTTTTAATTCGTTCTTCAGTCCAACTTNNTTGTCCTTCTTCCGCTAAGGTTTGAAAGCATCTATGCATCACTATGCCAAGGCACCTTGCTCCGCTACCNGCCCAAACAAATTCTGGGGATTCTGGTTCATCCTGAAGTTCGATGGTGCCACCCAATTCTATGCATGGAAGAGTTTCTGGTAATTGATAGTTTTCTGGAAGTCGATTGATGGTGGGTATTGAAAAATTGTCTAATTTTTCTTTGTTTTGTTTGTCAGCTACTATGCAACTTGATGCTTGGGACCACTCCTCTCCAATATAAGGCCACAATTTATTTAAGAGTGATCCTCTAGGAGGAATTTCCCCATCGTTTGAAAACTGACCAAAAAGGTGTAGTTGTAACTTCGTTCGTGTTGCTGCAACGTAAAGAAGTCGTAACGTTTCGTAATCCGATTTGTTTCGATCAAATTGAGATAAAAAGCTGTAGATATTTGATGAAGGTCCTCCTTTCTCCTCAATTGGGGCTATTAATAAATCGTCACCATGAGGCATCCAGTTGACCAGGCGTTTTTTTTCAACTTTTGAAGTTTTTTCGAGGCCGGGAATTATGACAAAGTCAAATTCTAGTCCCTTCGATTTATGCATTGTCATGATCTGAACATTATTTTNTAATTCAACCTCGGTATTCGAAAACAGGTGGTTTATGTCATCCTGAAATACCCGAATATTGGANAGTTCATTTGATTCAATAAATTCGCTAACCTTCTCAAAAAAAATTTCAATATCTGGAAGGTTGTCTCGATTGGCGCAGGCCGGACCCCCAAGCTGAATCCAGCATCCTTCAAGCAGGTCTCTAAAATTTGTTACGGGTAATGATTTCAGGGTTTTGGAAAGTACTGGAATGATCCGTCCAAGCCGACTTTGTCCGGTTGGGTTGAGGCTTTCAATACGCTTATTATCCTGTAATAATTTCCAAATTGGAGTATTTTTATCCGCATCGCAAATCTTATGGAGATCAGCTAACGACAAACCGCACCAAGGAGCCCGAAGAATCGATAACCATGCAACTCGATCGCTTAGTGAAGTAAGGGCTCGCATCAGAGCAAGAAGATCCATTATTTCAGGGCGTGAAGTGAGCGAATCGATATCTTCAGCTTGGAATTTTATTTTTCTATCACGAAACTCTTTTATAATTGCTTTCAAATGNTTTCTTGCTCTCACAAGAATTGCTACGGTTTTGTCGGGATGNTTTTTATGAAGAGATAAAATTAAATTAGCTATTTCAGTTGCTTCCTTGTCGACCGGTCTCAAGAAAATACCAGAATGAGTTGTTTCGTTCTGTTCCGCACTTGAGCGTGAAAATTTAATAGCGCCTAAGTATTGATCGTTTTCCTTCGGAAAGATCAATCCAAAACACTCATTTATCCAGTCCACAACTGGTTTTTTTGATCGAAAATTGGTTCGTAGGAGAAGTGAATCAAAATGGATTTGACCAAGGCCTTCTTTTTTTGTTTTNAGAAATAGCCCNACCTCTGCATCGCGGAACCTGTANATAGATTGCATGGGATCACCGACAATAAACATAGTTCGCCCATCGCCCGGNANCCAACCGGAGGTAAGATTCTTTAACAGGTCGTATTGTTTGAATGAAATATCTTGGTATTCATCGACAAGAATATGTTGGATTTTGTAGTCAAGGTAAAGTAAAAGGTCNGTAGGNTNATCTTCGTTTCCAAGGGCTTTTCTTGCGGTAAGGGAAATTTCTGTAAAGTCTACTTTCCCCTGTTCACTAAAAACATTTCTTAGCGTTTTAGCCATATCTGGCAGCAATAATAAGGTCGATTCTAATACTTGCCATTCATAGTTTGTGAACTTTGGTTCGGGTAAATCTCTTACTCTGCGGAGTTTTTGAATAAAAATAGGGTGGCCACTTATTAACTCAAGAAAATCGAATAAGTCACTTTTCATTTGATCTTTACCTGGGGGGAACCCAGTTCTCTTGTCAACACTTTGTCTAATTGATCCATCTTTAGTGTAAATTAACTCAGCGATTGCTTTCCATAAGTTTAGGTCGTTGATCTTATGACCTGGTATAGAGGTTATATTCGCTAATCTGGAAATAGGGCTTTGTGGATTAATTCGTAGACAGTTTGCCCCGGCAAAGGATGCTATCCGAATAATTGATGCCAATTCTTTTGGTATAACGTTACACAGGCCTCTTAGATTTAATTCAATGAGATTAGAGAATTTTTTTTCATATTCTTTGCGTTTATTATTGTCTATTTTAAATTCATCAAAAAAATGAATCATCCATTTATCTCGTATCTTATAAAGTTCATTGATTTGATCAAGGAAAGCAGTCTTGGAGTTATCTAAGTGCTTCAATATTATGCGTACTCGTTCGCCGACTTGATCATCTTTTTCAACCATTTGAAGTATGCGTTTTGAAGCTTGTTTATAAAGGACATAGGCATTCTCCATAATATCTAATGCGCCACCGCCACATGAAACTATAGGCATTTGTCTGATCATGCCTGCGCAAAAAGAATCGATTGTAAGAATTTTTAACTGGTTCGGATTTTTTAAAATCCTCCAATTTTTATCTCGGTCTCTTTGCAAAGCTCTTCTTGCATGTTCCCATGTTTCACGTTTATGGGGCGATTCTGGCTCCTTTTGGTTCTCTGCGTTTTTCAGGGCTTCCAGAATTCGTTTTTTCATTTCTTCAGCAGCTTTTCGGGTAAACGTCATGCTGACTATCTGTTCTGGATAATTAACTCTACTCAATAGACGCAAATACCTTTGGATTAGCAGCTCTGTTTTTCCTGAGCCGGCGGGTGCTTGTACGAGGAATGATTTTTCGGTATCCAATGCTTTTTGTCTTTGATCTAAATCAATAATCTCAGACATCTAATTCTCCAGGTTATTTTCATTAGAAGTATGTTCAGTAATCCTGCATAGCATTGAGTAACCGCAGTTTCGGCATGTCTCATTTTTTTTAATTGGGTTTATCTGAATTTGCCCCTTGGTAAATCCCTCTGCCAACGGATTTAATTTATTCTCCCAATAACGTAATAAATTATTCCAACTGGGCCATCCGATTTCAACTTGTATCTCAGCTGGAATTCGTACATTTGAATTTGGTGGAAAAGGGTTTGGGATTGTTGGGTCGTAAATAGATCTCCATTTAAGTTTGTCTTGTGAAATATTGGCGAATGCAATTGCGTTAGGGGATAACTTTAAGGTGTACAAAGGCAGTTGTGGGTCTTGAATTTGATCTTTGAACCATGAATTTGAATTTATTGATCCGGTTTTATAATCAATGAGAATGATTTTTCCTTCAGGTGTTATGTCGATTCGATCGATTCGAAGATTTAACTTCAAATTTTTTATAATAATGACTTCATTTTTTTCAACGTGCTTTACTTCAAATTCATTTCGGCGTAGCTCTTGCTCCATCCAGCCTATTAATAAACTGATTGTTCGTTCTTGTTCCATTGTTTTGAAATGATGTTGATTTTTTATTCGATCCGTTGCTACTTGCATTGCTTTGTTTATTACTCTTTCAAGTTCGTTTCTAAGAGTATTTGTGGAATCTAAGCTTTGAAGGGTATTCAATGTTCTGTGCTTATCCCAGAACAACTGGAGCGCTTTGTGAATTAAAATACCTCGATGCCGTGAATCGTAATCACTGACTGAAAGTTCAAAAATATCCGCTTGTAATCGATGCGAAGCGAATGCTTTGAAAGAACAATCAGCTTGATTTTTAATCACTTTGTAGCCCGCCCTAAGGCCATTGTTAGTAAACTCTTCAATTTCATAGTCAGATGGGGGAATTTTAGATTCATCTTTCCATAATTCTAATTTTTTTTGGCCTAGTGAACTTATATGGTCTCTTAACCTGTGAGATTTTTTGTAGGGGAATTCTGTTGATGTGGGTATGCAGTCCAATAAAGGGGTTACTTGTTTTTCGTTATCTTTGTCCCTTTTTGGATAACTGAAAATTATGTTTTGTGACGAAGCCACGAGTCGACTCAAGGCTCGTTCGGCAAATTGCAATTCTCTCTCTGAATTTGAGTGAGGAAGATTAAGCTTTTTTCGAAGGTCGATTGGAATGAATGGATTTGGATTAGGCTGTGCAGGCATGCACTCAGAATGGCAACCCATTACCCAGAGATAATCAAATGTCATTCCGACAGACTCCAGTAAACCGAGTACTTGGATCGAATGTTCTTTGGTTTTAATCTGAAACAGTTTATTGCTGGTAATTTGTTGTAGTTCCTTTATTGCTTCATCTCGTGTCATCTTTCCGCTGAACATATCAAGGGAAGCAAGGTCATCCAGACACTCATTCCATGAAGACAGACATTGTATTTCATGGCTCGAAAAGGATTTATCTGAACCAAATATCCAGCCTAGATTTTTTAGTAGCGTTGAAAAAAATTTTGCCCAGAGACTGGGAGTTTGATTTAAATTATTTCTGGTTAAGTCTATTAATAGATCAATTACTTTTTTTATTTCTGACGATGATTCTTCGGTGAATTGTTTTTTTATTTGCTCAAGGTTTGTAGTTAGGAAACCCTCCTTTAGGATTCTTGTTTCAAACTCATTTCTATTATCNNCGTCGCTGCGACCTGACTTAATGTGAGGACTGTTAACTATGTGTAATAATTTGTCTACGGGTATATTTCTTTGTGCTGAAATTACTTCCAGTGCAGTCTGAATCATCCCTTCTTTCGAAAGAGGTGTCCCGAGAGAAATTTCAAATGGGACATCCCTTTTCTCAAAAGGAAAAATAGATTGCGGGTCTAGGTTTGAGAACAGCTCCTTGTGTAAGATTCTTCTATAATTTTCAAGATCNGGAACAACGATTCCAACCTTTTGATCTTCTTCGAAAATAGATCGAACCCAGTTTGCGCAATTTTTGCTTTCATCTTTTAGGTCGTTAAATGAATAAATATTGACACTTTTGTCGGGTAGGGCTTCTTTAATAAGAGAGGGCAAATTATCATTTGGATCAGGAGTTAAAGTTATCCGACTTTTTTTTGAGATTAAAAAGTCTAGCCACGTTTGAAGTTGTGGGGTGATTTCTTCAAACCCCTGCAGTTCAATTGACTCGGGGATAAGAATTTGGTTGTTCTTCATGCCCTTACACACTTCGTCTANTAGAGAAGCCGAACTAATAGCCTTGTTTTGATCAAGAAATTCATCGAATTTCTGTACCCATTTTATAAATAGNTCNTTTTCTTCGCTTAAGGGATAATCGGAAAGTTTTTGTATTCTAATTTGAAATTCTTTTAAGAGGCTATATGCCTCTGACGCTCTTTTGGCTGCTGAATATTTGTTTAAAAGGTTCCACTGATTAGTGAGTCCCTGCTGGTTTGTTTGCTGCTGTTTTTCTGANGAATTTTTTATTATAGTTTCCCAGATTTTTATCGATTGGGTTTCTGAGAGTAAATATCGATCAGAGTTTAACAGGAGCCATTGTGATTTAAACCAGGATTTAATTTCGTGGATAGGTGGTGTTTCCCAGGCCTTTTTCCCAGACTTTATTTGCTGTTCGCTATGATTGCAAAAAAGATATCTGGCGAGACGGTGGTTTACGGTGAAAGTGAGAGTATCACCCATATCTTGAGACTTGATAGAAGAGCAGTTCTAAAATACCAGGGTTTTACGGAGTGTCTTGAACCCAGACCTCGCCTGTGGATGTTGTTTCTCTTTTCCAGATAGGGGTGGTGCGTTTTAATTCAGCTATTGCCCATTCGCAGGCTTTAAACGTTTCTTTTCGGTGCTCCCCCGCGGCAACAATTAAAACTATATTTTCGCCTATATCGATTTCTCCTATCCTATGGACAATGATCATTTCAATAAT
>JGI26239J51126_1000922_pt1 | contig 14152 bp, 18 predicted proteins | sample SaaInlV_130m_DNA_3_FD_51126 | JGI IMG/M metagenome (IMG submission 51126)
GATAACAATCAAGTCGTCGGTCTTAATACCATTAACGTTGATTTTAAAGATGGCCAATTGATTGAAATCAAAGATAGTGAGAAAACTTGGGATACTCAATTAGTGTTGTTGTCCATGGGATTTTTATCCCCCGAGCACTACCTGAGTGACGATGCTAATATTGAGTTAGATGAACGCGGTAATTACAAGGCGGATTATGGCCAATATTTTACCTCACAAGAAGGTGTGTTCACAGCCGGAGATTGCCGTCGTGGCCAGTCATTAGTAGTCTGGGCGATTAACGAAGGACGCGGTGTTGCCGAGCAAGTAGACCAATATCTTACCAATAAATAATTCCTATTTTCCCCTCTCTTATATCCCCTAAGGGATAGTCAAAAGTACCACTAATATATCGCCAAAAATCAAGGTATTTTCTTGCATTCGGGTATAATTTGACCCGTTCACATCTTCTTATTTGAGTAACACTAGAAGATTTATATAAATACACTGGAGAGATAAAATGGCAAAAGAGATATACAACACACCCAACCTTGATGAGTTGGAAAAAGGCCCATGGCCTTCGTTTGTAACAGGCCTTAAAAGATTAGCGGCTGATGATCACGCAGGTGCCGATATGGTACGTGATGTGTTAGGTACATTAGAAACATCGTACGTAACTAAAAAAGGTTACTGGAAAGGCGGTACCGTTGGCGTAATTGGTTATGGTGGNGGTATTATTCCACGTTTTAACGAATTAAAAAANGAAGANGGTACTTACAAATTCCCTGCCGCAGGTGAATTTCANACCCTACGCATTCAGCCACCAGCAGGCATGCATTACACATCTACTTTACTTAGAGACATGTGTGATATGTTTGTGGATAACGGTGGTTCTGGTTTAATCGCGTTTCACGGTCAGTCGGGCGACATTATGTTGCAAGGTTCTACTGAGGAAACCACACAAACTATTTTTAATGCGTATAACGATTACGGTTTTGACTTAGGTGGTGCGGGCCCTGCGGTACGTACTGGTATGTCATGTGTTGGTGCAGCACGTTGTGAGATGTCAAACACAAACGAGCAAGCAGCTTTACGTACATTGGTTAATGCATTCTTAGACGACATGCATCGTCCAGCACTTCCATATAAAATGAAATTTAAAGTTTCAGGTTGTGCGAACGATTGTATGAATTCAGTTCAACGTGCTGACTTTGCCGTGATTGGTACTTGGAGAGACGACATTAAAATCAACCAAGATTTATGGAAGAAAATGGTTGCCGATAAAGGTACTCAATACGTGGTTGATAACATCACTTCTCGTTGTCCTACTTCAGCGATGACTTTAAATGACGACAGTTCTTTAACCATCGATAATAAGAACTGTGTGAAATGTATGCATTGTTTAAATGCAACTTCACCTTTGACTCATAACTACATTGCTAAAGGTGATATAGAGCCTATCTTAGCAACGGGTGACGACAAAGGCGTTAGCATTATCATGGGTGGTAAGCGTACACTGAAAATTGGTGACTTATTTGGCACAGTGGTTGTTCCATTTATGAAACTAGAAACTGAAGACGATTACGAAGAAATCGAAGAATTAGCCGGTGAAGTGATTGACTTTTTTGCTGAAAACGCACTAGAGCATGAAAGAACAGGTGAAATGATCGAGCGTATTGGTATTGTAAACTTCCTTGATGGCATTGGTCTTAAGGTTGATCCTAACATGGTTAACTCGACTCGTACTATCTCTTATGTTCGTATGGACCAATGGGATGAAGAAGCTGTTAAGTGGTTTGAAAACAAAGCCGAAGCAAGCGCGTAATTTAATTTTAAAGAACAATACACGGAGAAAATATTATGGCTGAAGCACCAAGAATGCCAATCGAATCAGGTTGCCCTGATCCTATTCAATACATGCACCCAACCATGCGTCGTAACTACGGCCAATGGGCTTATCACGATCGTCCACGTCCAGGTGTATTGCACCACACTTCAAAGAACAGTGAAGAAGTTTGGACAGTTCGTTGTGGTACTGCACGTCAAATGGATGTTCATACGATTAAAAAATTAGCTGATATTGCTGATGAGTTTGCCGATGGCTACGTTCGTTTTACCATGCGCTCAAACGTTGAGTATATGGTGGCTGATGAAGCTAAAGTTGAACCACTGATTAAAACATTAACAGACGCTGGTTTCCCAGTGGGTGGTACTGGTCCATCAGTGACTATGATTTCACACACTCAAGGCTGGTTACACTGTGATATTCCAGGTACTGATGCATCAGGCGTGGTTAAATCATTAATGGACGATTTACACGAAGAGTACATTAAAGAAGAAATGCCAAACCGTGTACACATGACTACCTCTTGTTGTCAAATTAACTGTGGTGGTCAAGGCGATATCGCGCTTAACATTCAACACACTAAGCCACCTAAGATTAATCATGATTTAGTGGCTAACGTTTGTGAGCGTCCAACGGTTGTTGCACGTTGCCCAGTAGCGGCGATTCGTCCTGCGATGGTAAACGGCAAACCTACTTTGGAAGTTGATGAGAAAAAATGTATCTGTTGTGGTGCATGTTTCCCGCCGTGTCCTCCAATGCAAATTAACGATCCTGAGCATTCTAAGATTGCAGTATGGATTGGTGGCAAGAACTCTAACGCAAGAAGCAAGCCTTCTTTCCACAAGTTAGTAGCGTCTAACCTTCCTAATAATCCACCAAGATGGCCGGAAGTTGGTGCCGTTGTTAAGAAAATTTTAGGTGTTTATAAAGAAGATGCTCGTGATTGGGAAAGAATGGGTGAGTGGGTTGACCGTATTGGTTGGCCAGCGTTCTTTGAAAAGACCGGTTTGCCGTTTACTAAATTCCACATCTCTGATTGGAAAGGTACACGTCACCAGTTGAATTCTTCTGCACACATTCGCTTCTAGGTAATTAATAAGATATGAAAATTTCTATTCAAATTAACGAAGGCCCGTATCAGCACCAAGCGTCTGATACGGCGTATCAATTTGCCAAAGCGGCGATTGACAAGGGGCACGAGATTTTCCGTGTATTTTTCTATCATGACGGCGTAAATAATGCATCACGTTTTACTCTGCCACCGCAAGATGATCGTAACGTTGTAAACCAATGGGCCGAATTAGGCATTAAGAATGCCGATGGCGAGCCTGAGCTTGTGGTTTGTATTGCAGCAGCGCTTCGTCGCGGCATGCTTGACGAGTCTGAAGCCAGTAAGAATGGCATTGATGGTAATAATATTCATCCTGCGTTCCGTATTTCTGGCTTGGGTCAGTTGATTGAGGCCGGTATTCAATCGGATCGTTTAGTGGTATTTGGAGATTAAGATGGCAATAAAGAAATTTATGTATTTAAATCGTAAGGCTTCTTACGGCACTGTGTACGCCATTGAATCTTTAGAAGTGGTGTTAATCGCTGCAGCGTTTGAGCAAGATGTATCTTTAGCTTTTGTTGACGATGGTGTTTATCAAATCGTAGAAGGTCAAAATACGGATGGCATTGGCATGAAAAATTTTTCTAAAACCTATCATGCATTAGGTGATTACGACATTAACAAACTTTATGTATCCGCTGAATCTCTAGAAGAAAGAGGCTTGACTGAAGCAGATCTTATGCCTTTGGTGTATGAAGATGAAGACGATGATTGGGCAGAAAAACCTTCGATTAAGGTTGTGTCTAATGCTGATCTTACAAAAATCATGTCTGAGCAAGACGTTTGTTTAAGTTTTTAAAGGATATTTAATATGCTACACACAGTAAATAAATCATCTTTCGAGCGTAATTCATTACAGTCTTGTCTTAATATTATTGATGACACTAGTGTCATCTTATTGATTGAAGACGGTGTAATTTCCGCTGCGAATAACGCTAACTCATCCATGCTAGCTGAACTTGCCACACAAGGTAGGAGTTTATGCATTGCAAGGCGATGTGGAAGCAAGAGGAATTTCATCAAAAGTTGCAGATAATATCAAATTAGTTGATTATGCAGGTTTTGTTGATTTAGTTGTTGAACACGGAACTGCGGTTTCTTGGGTTTAACGTAATTTATATATAGGAGTAAAACTATGGCTGATATTTTAGGCGCAGAAGTAGACGAAGAAGGTTTTTTAGTAAACCTTAGTGATTGGACAAAAGAAATTGCCGATAGTATGGCAAAAGACGATGACATTGAATTGTCTGAAGAGCATTGGGATGTTATTAATTTCTTACGTGATTATTTTGAAGAGTATCAAATTGCACCAGCAGTACGTGTACTAACGAAAGCAATTGGTAAAAAATTCGGTAAAGAAAAAGGTAACTCTAAGTACTTGTATTCTTTATTCCCTTATGGTCCTGGTAAGCAAGGTTGTCGTTTCGCCGGTCTTCCAAAGCCAACGGGTTGTATCTAAACGATACAAAGTACTAAAAGCACCTGCCTTGGTAGGTGCTTTTATCTTATTTAACACATTGAGTTTGAGAGCAATATGTCTGCAATAAGCATTTTTTTTACGGCTTTATTTTACATTTCATTATTTGTATTCCTTATTGGAATGGCAAGAAAAATCTATCAGTATTGGATTACGCCAGCTCCTTTAAAGATCCCTACTGCACCAACCCCATTAACACAAACAGGTGTGGTTATGCGCATGGCTCGCGAAGTAGTCTTGTTCGAAAGTTTATTTAAATCCAACAAATGGACTTGGCTNTTCGGTTGGTTGTTTCACATTGGTTTATTGTTAGTACTAGTTCGTCATGNCCGATATTTTTGGCCGGGTGATTTACCTGAGATTTTTTTATTAATTCAACCGTTTAAATACGCAGCCTTTGCGATGGTGATTGGCTTGACAGGACTTATGGGTCGCCGTATTTTTGTTGAACGTATTCGTTANATTTCAGCACCATCGGATTATTTAATGCTAATTTTATTGCTGATTATTGGCGTGAGTGGCGTGGTAATGACCTTTACCAGTAATCATACTGATGTGATGATGGTGAAAGAGTTTGCTTCGGGATTGATCGCTTTCCCATGGATTGGTTGGTCAAACTTACCAACGGAAGTTCACTTTTTAACTCATATTTTCTTAGTATTTGTGCTGATGGCAATTTTCCCGATTTCCAAGTTATTGCATGTACCAGGTGTCTTTTTTAGCCCAACACGTAACCAAGTGGATGATTCACGCAAGAAACGTCACATCTCTCCTTGGGCATTAAAGCAAGAACAAGAGCACGCAGTAAGATTAGAACAAACTTTAGGTAAGGACGAATAACATGGCTGCTAAAGAATTTGATATCCCAAAATTACCGACTTACATAGAAATTCCTGAAATTAATGAAGGCGTTATGGAGGGCGATGGCCCGTTCAAGTCAGTTGAAGAATTTCAAACGCCACTCGGGTTTCCTGGTGAAAAAGTAGATAATTGGCAAGAAGTTGCAATTGAGAAAATGGGAGAGCTTAAATCTAAGTATCGTTCGGTTCAAGTTTTTTTAGATGCTTGTGTTAAATGTGGCGCTTGTACCGATAAGTGTCATTATTTCTTAGGTTCGTCTGATCCAAAAAATATGCCAGTGGCACGTCAAGATTTATTCCGTAGCGTGTATCGNCGTCACTTTACCTTTGCAGGTAAATATTTCCCGAAATTAGTNGGNGCCAAAGAATTAGATGATGACATGCTAGACGATTGGTACAACTATTTTCACCAGTGTTCACAGTGTCGTCGTTGTTCGGTATTTTGTCCGTACGGCATTGATACGGCAGAAATTTCAATGGCTGCCCGTGAAGTGCTAGATGCGGTGGGTGTTGGCCAAAAATATTGTAACCAAATCTTAGGCAAGGCAATTACGATTGGTAATAACCTCGGCCTACCAGAGCCAGCGTTGCGCGATACATTGCTTGATCTTGAAGAAGAAATTGAAGAAGAAACAGGCGTTGCAGTTAAGTATCCATTAGACGTTAAAGGCGCTGAAATTTTACTCATTACCCCATCGGCAGATTTCTTTGCTGAACCGCACATTGATGGCTTGATTGGTTACGGTAAAGTTTTCCATCAAGATGGCGTGAATTGGACCATGAGTTCGTACGCTTCTGAGGGTGCCAACTTTGGCATGTTCATTGGTTCGTACGATGTGATGCGTAAAGCTGCATTGAGAATTCGTAAAGCAGCATTGGATTTAGAAGTTTCTCGCGTAATGGTTGGCGAGTGTGGCCATGCATGGCGTGTGGCGTATAGTTTCTGGAATACCTTAACCGGTGTTGGTGCGGGTGCGACGGACGAGTTTGGTTTGAAGTTACAAAACCAGTTAGACTCTCGTTACCCGCAACCTCAGCACATCATTGAGTATACGCATGACTTGATTCAACGCGGTAAGTTAGAGTTTGACAAGTCTGCAAATGATGATCGTACCGTGACTTTCCATGATTCGTGTAACGTGGCTAGAGCTACCAACATGGGTGGCATTCCAAACGGCCAGTTTATTCTTCCGCGTGAAGTGATCAAAGCCGTTTGTAACAACTATGTGGACATGGAACGTAGCACCATTATGGAATCAACGTTTTGTTGTGGCGGTGGTGGTGGATTGTTGACAGACGATTTAATGGAAATTCGCATTAAAGGTGCCATGCCTAGAATGCAAGCGTTGAAAGAAATAGAAAAAACCGATGGTGTTGATACATTGGTCGCAATCTGTGCGATTTGTAAGTCACAGTTTAGTAAAGTTTTACCAAAATTTGATTTTGATCCATACATGATTGTCAGTGCTCATCAGTTAGTGAGCGAAGCAATTGTTATGGATAAACCACAAACAGAAGATTCAGAGGCCCAAGATACGGCTGAAGAAGTAACAGAACAATAGATAAGGAGATTTGATATGCAAAAAAATCCATACGGACAAACTTACAAAGGTGAGAATCACACGTTTAGAATGTTTAAAGATGAGGGTGATGACTTAGGGTCAGTACCTTGGAATCAAAAGATTTTCCAAAATGATACTTCTCATAAGTGTCCTACTTACGTAACTCAAACTCCTCCTTGTCAGGGCTCATGCCCATCAGGACACAACATTCGTGGCTGGTTGGACATTGTTCGTGGCATGGAAAAACCACCTGGAGACATGTCGTGGCAAGAATACGCTTTCCGTCGTACTACGGACGCTAACCCATTTCCATCAATCATGGGACGTGTTTGTCCTGCTCCTTGTGAAGACGGTTGTAATCGTAACGAAGTGGAAGACACGGTTGGTATTAATGCAGTGGAGCAATACATTGGTGATAATGCTAAAGAAGAGGGTTATCAATTTGAGGTAAACGCCAAAGACACGGGTAAAAAAGTGGCCATTATTGGTGGCGGTTGTGGTGGTTTAGCAGCGGCATTGCAATTACGAAAGCAAGGTCATAGCGTTACTGTGTTTGAAAAGTACGACCAACTGGGTGGTATGATGATGTACGGTATTCCTGATTATCGTGTACCGCGCGATGTCTTGAAATATGAGATTGATCGTATTTTAGCAACAGGCATTGAAACAAAAATGAACACTAAAGTGGGCGTTGATGTAACGATTGAAGAGTTAGAAAAAGACTACGATGCAGTGCTGTTTGCAATTGGTGCAATGAGCGGTCGTTCTTTACCGGTTCCAGGTGGCGATGCGGCTAACTGTGTATCAGGTGTAGCTTTTTTAGAAGCTTATAATCAAGGTCGTTTACAGCACATTACCGGCAAAGTGATTTGTATTGGTGGTGGCGATACTTCTATCGACGTTGTATCGGTTGCTCGTCGTTTAGGTAATATTACTAACATCCCAGAAAAAGATAGACCAGAAAATATCATTTTTAATGACACGGCACATGATGTGGTTGATACGTCTAAGCGTTTGGGTGCTGATGTACTTTTAACAACGCGTTCTACGGTTGAAAACATGCCTGCAGCACAAGAGGAAATTGATGATGCAAATCGTGAAGGCGTTGAGATTCAAGGTCAATTACAACCAGTAGAGGTTGTTACAGATGCTGACGGCCGTGCTACTGCACTACGCATGATTCGTTTGGAAGAAGATGGCAATACGCCAATTGAAGGTTCTGAATTTGACATCGAATGTGAATTAATCGTTGCAGCGATTGGTCAAGGCGTTGATGCAGAAGGCATTGACGATTCATTCTTCAATGACAAAGGCTTTATCGATGCAGATAGAAATTATCAAATACCTAGCAAAGAAGGTTTCTTTGTATGTGGCGACGTAATTCGTCCTCACTTATTAACCACTGCCATCGGTCAAGCAGGTATTGTGGCTGAAAGTATTGGTGACTACTTATCTGGTACGTCTCAACATGCTCGTCCTAAGGTTGATGTGCATTACTTTGATCTAATGGAAAAACTTCAAGAGTGGGATCTTTCACCTTCTGATGATTACGATTCAACGGGTACACCAGGTGAAGGCACAGACACGGCTGATTATGCTGTTCACAACTATGAAGACCGTTCATTTGCTTCAATTATTCCTCACAGTGAGTTGTTCTTAGGTCATTTTGATCATGAAGATCGTAATCAACGTAACCATAAATTAGTAAACGTTGACAACGTGCTAGGAAACTTTGATGAGCGCTTGATTGGTTATTCTGAAGAAGAGGTTCAAAAAGAAGCGGACCGTTGTATGTCTTGCGGATTGTGTTTTGAGTGTGATAACTGTGTGATGTATTGTCCACAAGATGCGGTGTTTAAGGTTAAAAAAGACAAGGCGACGTTAGGTCGTTATGTTGATACTGACTACGACAAGTGTATTGGTTGTCACATCTGTGCCGACGTGTGTCCAACTGGCTACATCCAAATGGGCCTAGGTAGCGATTAATTCGATTTAATTAAAGAGAGAAAAATATGTATCGTTTGTTAGTTCTTTTCTTAAGTATTGCATTGAGTGTTTCGATTGCTCAAGCAAGTAATGATTTGAGTGGTAATTCAAAAGCTGCACAAAGCACTGAGAAGTATCATGACAGTGTGTCAGTGATTCGTAAAATGCACCCTGAGTTTTTAAATCATAAGCGTGATAAAACATTGCGTCAAGGTGTGCGCACTGAAGAAAACTCACTTAAAGGTTGTGTGAATTGCCACGCTAATAAAGATGAAAAAACCAATCAATATCATCCGGTGAATGAGCGAGATCAATTTTGTTCGACTTGCCATCAAAAGGTAAGCGTAAGTGTTGACTGCTTTAGTTGTCATCGTACCACACCAGGTAAAGGAGCTTCGTTATGAGTAAAACATTAAATCGTCGTGACTTTATTAAAACCACCAGTGCAACCACTGTGGGTGTTGCAGCAATTGCTAGTGGTGTTACTTTAACCTCCTTTGCAGCTAATGATAAATCCGTAACTAACGCTAAGCGTTGGGGTATGTTGATTGATACTAACAAACTGACAGAAACTGAAATTGATGGCATGGTTGGTGCTTGTCAAAAAGAGAATGGCTGGGGTAGTGAAGTTCATTCAACGGGTAATCAAAAACCAACCTGGATTAAGAAATTAAAAGTTCAAGACAAAGCCACTGGAAAAATAACAGATTTACCACTCATGTGTCAACATTGTGAAGAGCCACCTTGTGTGGATGTTTGCCCAACTAATGCATCAATGAAACGTGAAGATGGCATTGTTTTAGTGGATCGACACCTTTGTATTGGTTGTCGTTATTGCATGATGGCGTGTCCGTACGATGCACGTTCGTTTGTGCATGAAGACTTAACCGATCAAAAAGAACACATGCCACGCGGTAAAGGCACGGTTGAATCTTGCACATTATGCGTACATAAAGTTGACAACGGTGAGTCACCAGCATGTGTTGCTAGTGTAAACAGTGATGCGGTTATTTTTGGTGATTTATACGATGCTAATAGTAAAATCAACCAAACATTGAAAAAAATTCAAAGTACACAGATCAGAGCAGATTTAAACCTGAACACAGGTGTACGTTATAGCGGTATTTAACAGTAGCAAAAATTTAGGAATTTTATGAACATTCGTTACGAACAAACTCAGGGAAGAAGCTTAGGTTTTTATGCGCTAATAGCAGGTTTAGGTGTGTTAATTTTAGCATCGCTTGGTGCGGTTTATTACATGGAGCACCATGGTCATTACGTAACTGGCATGAATAATCGCATTGTATGGGGCATGCCTCATGTTTTTGCTTTGTTCTTAATTGTTGCTGCTTCTGGTGCGCTGAACGTTGCCTCGATTGCATCTGTATTTANCAAGAAGATGTATAAACCATTATCGCGCTTATCGGGCTTGGTGTCGTTGGCTTTATTGGCCGGNGGCTTGATGGTGTTGGTACTTGATTTAGGTCGTCCTGANCGTTTGATTGTNGCCATGACAGAGTACAACTTTAAGTCAATTTTTGCTTGGAACATTATTTTGTATAANGGCTTCTTTGTGATTGTTGCTGTGTATTTGTGGATGATGTTTGAGCGTCGTATGAATAAGTTTACCTCTAAAGCAGGTTTGGCTGCATTTTCATGGCGGTTGATTCTAACCACTGGTACAGGCTCTATCTTTGGTTTCTTAGTGGCTCGTCAAGCGTACGATGCAGTGATTATGGCACCGATGTTTATCATTATGTCATTTGCTTTTGGTTTGGCATTTTTTATTCTAATTTTAATGGCCAGCTATAAATGGACTGAACGCCCATTGGGTGATGCAGTGGTTAATCGTTTGGGTAATCTTCTTGGTGTGTTTGTAGCGGCAGTCATGTATTTTGTAGCGGTTAAACATTTGGGTAATTTGTACCTAGCTGAGAATGCCGGTGTTGAAAACTTTATTTTATTTGGCAATCATATTTACACAAATTTATTCTGGTATGGGCAAATCATCTTAGGTGGTTTAATTCCAATGGCATTAATTTACCATCCAGCACTTAAGGGTAATCGTCCTGCATTAGGTTTGGCTTCGGTACTTGTGTTAATTGGTGGCGTGATTCAGCTCTACATTATTATTGTTGGTGGCCAGGCCTATCCAATGGAAATGTTCCCAGGCAAAGAGATTTTAGAAGGTTATGGTGGTATTGCTGCTTACACACCATCACTACCTGAAATCACTTTAGGTATTGGTGGCATTGCCGTGGCTTTGATTGCCGTAGCTTTCTTAGTGAAGTTCTTGCCATTCTTACCTGAGAGTTTGGCTGATGAGGTTGCTGACCCTCACCACAAATCTTAAATTCTGACTTAGGCAAACCCTTATACGCTTTACAAAATCATTCGGCATATGAATAACTATGCCTACATGATTTAGCTTTGCGTATAAAAGTTTGTCGTTGTCATAACTCAAGATTTAAAATCTTTTTGATATAATAGAAGCATGGCTTCATCCATCTATCTTTCCGCTGCACACAAATCTTCAGGCAAGACCGTTGTCAGCCTAGGATTGTGCGCTGCGTTTAAGCAAAAATCTCTAAACGTTCAAGCCTTTAAAAAAGGCCCAGATTACATTGATCCCATTTGGCTCTCTCAAGCCAGCGGTAATCCTTGCTATAACTTAGATTTTTACAACATGCCTGAGAGCGAAATTATTGCGCTGTATCGCCGGTATGCCTCTCAGAGTGACATTGCCATTATCGAAGGCAATAAAGGCCTGTATGACGGCATGAGTGTAACTGGTGGTGATGCTAATGCCGATATGGCCAAATTATTAGACACACCTGTTATTTTGGTTGTCGATGCAACCGGCATTACTCGTGGTGTTGCACCACTTGTTAGTGGTTACCAATCTTTTGATAAAGACTTGACTATTGCTGGAGTTGTCTTGAATAAAGTTGCGGGGGAACGCCATGAGTCAAAATTAGTTCAAGCGATTGAGCATTACACCGATATACCGGTATTAGGGTCTGTTCGTCGCTCTAAGGAGTTGGTGATTGATGAGCGTCATTTAGGCTTAATGCCAGCTAATGAGACGCCTGAGTCACAAAAATTTATTGATACGGCGGCCAAGCACATTACTGATCAAGTTGATTTAGATCGATTGATTGGTTTTAATCAAAAAACAATCAAACCATCAACGCCTGTTATTAACAATAAGACAGTATCAATTACAGTGGCGGTAGCCAAGGATAGCGCCTTTGGTTTTTATTATCAAGATGATTTAGACGCATTTAGTATTTTGGGCGTGGAGCTCATTTACTTTGATGCCTTAAACGATGCCAAGCTACCCAAAGCAGATGCCTTGTTTATTGGTGGTGGTTTCCCCGAGATGCAGTTAGAATCACTAGCTGCTAATCAATCTTTACTAAAAGACATTAAAGTCAAAATAGAGTCCGGTCTGCCAACTTATGCAGAATGTGGTGGACTCATGTATTTGACCAATCAAATCAGTTTTAATAACCAAACTCATACAATGGTGGGCGCTATTAATGCTGACACGGTAATGACCAGTAAGCCAATTGGCAGAGGTTATGTGCAATTATCGCCTAATAGTAATCACCCTTGGTCGAAAGTGGCTGAACGCATTTATGCCCATGAATTTCATTATTCTAAGNTAGAGAANATCNNCCCTAATACACGCTATGCTTATCAGGTTTTACGCGGTGTTGGNGTGGATAATAAGCACGATGGAATTTTAATCCACAATTTACTTGCCACCTATACGCATTTAAGAAGCGTTGGGGGTAATCGTTGGGTTGAGCAATTCGTTAATTTTATTAAAGATATAAAGTAAAAAAATATGATTACCATTACCAAACGCGCCGCTGAAGAAATTAACCTTTCCACGCACGATCCCGATTCTCAAGGTTGCTTATCCGCTTTGCAGTGGATCAAACAGATGATGGCTTTCAATATTTAATGGGGTTTGATGAGCGCCATGAAAGCGACATTCACCTAGAATCCAATGGCATTGAGTACATACTTGCTTATGAACAAAAAGCCTTACTTGAAGGCATGGTGGTGGACTTTGACCAAATCGACTCAGACAGTGAATATAGCTTTGTGTTTATGAATCCGAATGATCCAGATTATGAGCCGCCTGAAGAGGGTGAAGCGCCAAACAAACCGAATAAATAAGTATTTTTCTAATATAGTGTGTATAAGTGTGTATAATACATGAATAGTAGAGAGGTAATTAAAAAGCTAAAACAAGATGGTTGGTATAAAGTTGGTGGCAAAGGCGATCATAAAAAGTTTAAGCACCCAACAAAGAAAGGTCATGTCGTTGTACCNCATCCTAGAAAAGATATTAGAATAGGCACTTTAAAAAGCATTTATAAACAAGCAGGTTGGAAGTAGGAGATTATTATGTTGTATCCAGCATTCGTAGAGTTAGGTAACGATAAAGAAGCTTACAGTGTGGTATTGCCAGACTTTGACGGCTGTTTTACTGCCACNGATAATGAAGACGAATTACCAAAATCAGTGCAAGAAGCCGTAGAGCTTCACTTTGAGGGTGAAGATTTTGATCTGCCATCACCATCAAAATTAGAAACTTTAAAAGCCAGTGGTGACTATAACTATGACGGTGTGTGGATGTTTTTTAACATTGATACTGCCAAACTCTCAACCAAAGCCAAAAGAATTAATATCACTTTTCCAAGATCACTCTTATCTAGATTGGATAATCAGGCAAAGCAATTGCACATCAGTCGTTCTGGTTTATTACAAAGTCTTGTTGAAAAGAACTTGCCTTAGTTTTTTACTGTAAATTTTAAATAAAATAGCCAATCCCCATTAATTTAGAGTGGCTTAAAATCTATGTAATACTAAGGTTGAACTTTAGTATTACATAGATTAATAATTAGAATAAANTCTCTGACCCTAATTATTACCAAATTCTTTGTTGTTGCAATCCTCAAAATCAGCCACTTATTACTTGACTTTAATATTTAATGTGGATACAATAATTATATGGAGTTAATCTACGATGATGATAAGAATCAAGCAAATATTGATAAGCATAGTATAAATTTTGAACAAGTTGCTNATTTTAATTTTAAAAGTGCATTAACTAAAATAGATGAACGTAATGATTACGGGGAAATAAGATATGTATCTTGTGGATTGATAGTAAACAGATTGTTTATTTTATGCTTTGTTATTCGTCATGAAAAATATCGAATTATTAGTTTAAGAAAGGCCAACAAAAGAGAGGTAAAAACTTATGAAAACACTAACAAATAAAGCTGGAGACGTTCGGGAATTGACCGCCGA
>JGI26239J51126_1000923_pt1 | contig 14146 bp, 10 predicted proteins | sample SaaInlV_130m_DNA_3_FD_51126 | JGI IMG/M metagenome (IMG submission 51126)
AGTAATTGGTCGGGCGGCTGGCCCTCGATCGATTCCAGACGCTGAGCCCGCTCTCCTTCCATTTGGGGCAAAGTTCGAAGCAGTGCGTGGGTGTAAGGGTGTCTTGGCGTGCTATAAAGTTTTTCAACGTCAGCTCGCTCGACAATAAAACCGCTATACATCACCATGACACGGTCCGCGAGGTTAGCAACCACGCCAAGGTCATGGGTAACCCAGATGATGGCCATGCCAAGCTCCTTTCTGAGAATCTGGATGAGATCGAGAATCTGGGCCTGGATCGTTACGTCAAGAGCGGTCGTTGGCTCATCAGCAATTAACAGTTTGGGGTCACAGGACAGTGCGATGGCGATCATGACGCGCTGGCGCATACCGCCGGAGAATTGATGAGGGTAGTCATCAAGCCGGTCTTTCGCCATCGGGATTCCGACCAGTTCAAGGAGTTCCACGGCGCGTTTCCGGGCAGCAGACTTTGACGAATTCTTGTGCAAGCGCAATGCTTCAGTCAGTTGGTAGCCCACCGTGAGGACCGGATTGAGGGATGTCATCGGATCTTGGAAAATGAATCCGATTTTCCCGCCTCTAATTTTCTTAAGCGCGTCACTATCAGCTTGGATCAGGTCTTGACCATCAAAGAGTGCTGAGCCCCCAACGATTTTCCCGGGCGGCATAGGCAGCAACTTGACGAGAGACATCATGGTGACGGTTTTGCCACAGCCGCTTTCGCCCACGACACCCAACAATTCTCCCTCCCGAACATCAAAGCTGACCCCATTCACGGCATGCACCCTGCCGTCGGCCGTGTCAAACTGGGTGACGACGTCGGTGACGGACAGCACAACATCTGAGTCAGGATTTGATAGCATGGCGGTAACGGTTCCGGTAGTTGCCCTATTGGAACCGGCGAGTCTTGATTCTGTCAACGGATTGCATTGGATTTTCTGGCTAATGGATGAGAAGTGCCGTGAACCTGTGTAGCGAGACAGGGAATTTGCCTGATCGGTCGGGATTTAGATAGGTTTCAGACCACTTAACGAGGTATGTAATGAAAAATCAGACGAAACAGGGGGGGAACTCCATCACTGAGGGATTTAAATGGCGCTGTATTGGTCCGCCACGGGGCGGTCGAGTCGTCGCGGTGGCTGGCGATCCCACCGACCCCATGACGTTTTACTTTGGCGCTTGTGCGGGGGGTATCTGGAAAACCACGGATGGCGGCACCTACTGGGAATGTGTCTCGGATGGTTATCTGACAAGCGCCACGATTGGCGCGCTCGCGGTTTCCGACAGTGATCCAAATGTCATTTACGCGGGTACCGGTGAGACCACGATTCGCGTCGATGTCTCTTTTGGCGATGGCATCTACAAGTCAACCAATGGCGGTAAAAGTTGGGTTCACCTGGGTCTTGAGGAGACGCGCCACATAGGGGAGATCCGCATTCACCCACAGAACCCGGATATCGCGTATGTTGCCGCACTTGGCCATGCGTTTGGCGAGAATCCCGAGCGGGGGGTCTACCGGACCACCGACGGGGGCAAACATTGGGACTTGATCTTGTATCAAAGCGCGCGAGCTGGCGCTGTGGATCTCTCGCTGGATCCAACAAACCCCCGGATTCTTTTTGCCTCAATATGGGAAACGAGTCGAAATTTCTGGAATCTCTCCAGTGGCGGGCCAGGCAGTGCGTTGTTCCGGTCCACCGATGGCGGCGATTCCTGGCAGGAAGTCAGTACGCACCCGGGCTTCCCGTTGGGCATGAAAGGAAAAATCGGCGTCGCTGTGTCGCCTGCCAAATCAGGTCGAGTCTGGGCGTTGGTCGAAGCGGAGCAAGCAGGTTTGTACCGTTCCGAGGATGGCGGCGACAGTTGGTCGCTGGTATCTCCCAATCGAGATCTGCTGCATCGACCTTGGTACTACACCCATGTGTTTGCGGACCCATCCCATGAAGATACGGTCTACGTCACTAATTTGCAGATGTGGAAATCAACCGATGGTGGCAGCAGCTTTCAGGAAGTGACAACGCCGCATGGGGACAACCACGACCTTTGGATCGACCCAAGAAACAACCAGCGGATGATCCAGGGAAACGATGGTGGCGCCAACGTCAGCTTCAATGGGGGCGACACATGGTCAACCATTTATAACCAGATGACGGCACAACTATACCGGCTGGATANCGACAATCAGTTTCCCTACAGGGTATACGGAACACAGCAAGACAACACCTCAATCAGTGTGCCGAGCGCTGCGGAGTGGGGCGTGATCACCATGAGCGATTGCACGCTGCCGGGAACCGGTGAGAGTGGTTTTATTGCAGTGCACCCGGAAGATCCCAATATCGTCTACAGCGGAGCCGTTGGTTCTTCTCCCGGTGGTAACGGTGCTTTACAGCGCTACGACCACCGGACCCGGCAGATTCAGATGATCAATGTTTGGCCGGAAGAGTCGACGGGTTTCGCTCCCAAGGATTTGAAGTACCGCTTTGCCTGGACGTTTCCTGTTGTCTTCTCACCCCACGATTCCAACACGATCTATGCGGGTGGCAATCACCTGTTCCGCAGTCATAACGAGGGACAGAGTTGGCAGGCCATCAGTCCAGACCTAAGCCGAAACCGATCTGAAAAACTCGGTCTGTCTGGTGGCACGTTAACAGTCGACAGCGCTGGCGCTGAGCAGTATGCGACCTTGTCCACTTTCGTTGAATCCCCTCACCGTCCAGGGGAGTTGTGGGCGGGCACCGACGACGGCCTTTTGCATGTCAGTCGAGATGGCGGCAGTCACTGGCGGAAGGTGACACCGAAGGCTTTGCCGGAATGGTCTTACATCGGCGCTGTTGAAATCTCTGCCCACAACGCTGATATCATTTATTTGTCGGCGACCCGCTACAAGTTAGATGATTACGATCCCTATCTTTACCGTTCGCAAGATGGAGGAAAGAGCTGGCAATCCATTAACGGTAATTTTCCAACCGGGGAAATCACGCGAGTTATTCGATCCGATACGGTGCGCCCAAATTTATTATTCGTGGGCACCGAGACTGGAATTTTTTACTCGCTCGACGATGGAAAGCACTGGAGCCGTATGCGAGGCGGCTTCCCGGTTGCGCCCGTCTATGATCTAAAAATCAAAGATACAGATTTGGTGGCCGCAACCCACGGCCGCTCCTTCTGGATACTGGACGACATCACGCCGCTTCGAGAAATACCGATTAGCTCGGGCAGAAAGACAACCCCATTGCTATTCACTCCGCGCTCGACCTACCGGCTAAAACTCCAGTGGGCGGCGGGTGTATTTGATGGAGACGGCAAAAATTACAGCCCAGCCTTTGGTCTTGCCGGTGCGACTTATCGTGATAAACAACCCGATGGCACAAATGTTCGGCGACACCTTGATGTCGGCGAGAATCCGCCAGGAGGCGCGATCGTCTATTACTGGCTGGAGAGTCAACCCGAATCTGCCGTCGAACTTTCGATCTACGACAAAGCAGGTGTCATGATTGACAAATTTTCTAGCGCTGAAACTGAAAAACCAGAACGACGGTTATCTGAAAAACTTGGATTGAACCGATTTGTCTGGAATCTTAGTTATCGAGCTGTACAACCCCTCGATCCGGCGTTGGTCACAAGGAATTACGAACCGTTAGCGCGAGAACCCAAGGGTAGGGGGCCTGCTGCGCCTCCGGGGCAGTACAAGGCTCGGTTATCAGTCGGTGAAATGAGAGCTACGGCATCGTTTTCCTTGCTTAAAGATCCCAGGGTGGAGACCACCCAAGCCGAATTTGATGAACAGTTCGAGCTGCTACGGGAGTTGAATGCCAAACGGTCTGATTTGCGGACACAGGTCGATCGGATTCGTCAGATAAAGCGGCAACTTGATGACCTCGTCGAAAAATTACCTAAAGGTGTACGAAACGCGGTATCAAGTGCCACTTCGATCCGAAATAAGCTAGAGATCATTGAGAACGTGCTAGTTGATGCACAGCGTGAAAGCCCGCGTGACGTTCTGCGCCGACCGGCGGGCCTCGATGACACCTTGGGAGACCTGATGTGGTGCGTCACGATGTCTGATACGGCGCCCCCAATTCAAACCCAGAAAGTATCGGCGGAGGTTGCTAGAAAAATCGATGGTGAGATCCGAAAGCTTAATAAACTTGTCGATGGACCCATTGCCGCACTGAATGCGAAAGTCGAAAAAGCAGGCGTCCCTGCGATCATTGCCTGAGTCTTCACATTATGCGAGTTCCATCGGATTTGTGGCGTATTACATGTGCTGATCTGATCGTACGTACCGCCTACCAGATCGGTAAAACGCCGCTGATGCCACTTTTTGCTGCATCTCTTGGGGCTGGGGAACTTTTAGTTGGAGCAATCGTATCGGTTTCGACGATGACAGGCATGGTGCTCAAGCCGATATTCGGCTGGTTCTCTGATCGGTGGGGAAGAAGACTTTGGCTTTTGACGGGCCTTTTGTTGTTTTCGGGTGTTCCATTTCTTTACTCATGGGTCAATACTCCGGAAGAACTTTTCTGGCTGCGCCTACTGCATGGGTTTGCTACGGCGGTTTTCGGACCCGTCACGCTGGCTTTTGTGGTTGAGATGGCGATCTCTGGGAAGGCGGAGCGTCTGGGCTGGTTTGGTATGGCGCGAAGCGGCAGTTATCTGCTGGCGCCGCTCTTAGGTGCATGGCTTCTCACTTGGATGGATCCGGCAACCGTATTTACCTTGATTGGTTTCATGAGCTGTCTTGCCTTTGTGCCCGTATGCATGATGGATTTCTCGCCACCATTGCATAAACGGGACATGAAAGAGGAGAAGGAATTCGGGCGCGCATGGAAAAGCGCTTTTGGCGCCGTGATCTCCAATTCCAGACTGTGGTTGGCCAGTGCACTCGAGATGTTGGCCTACTTGGTGACGTATTCGATCAAGGCATTCCTACCGATCTATGCGCTGTACACGGCAGATTTTAGTCTGCTCGCAGTAGGGTTGTTCTTTAGTGCACAAGAGGCAGCACATCTTTTGACGCGACCGGTCGGCGGCCGATTGGGTGATCGAGTGGGTTATCTGACGGCGATTAATACCGGGTATCTTGTTCTCGCGATTGGGTTCTGGTTGCTGCCATACGCAACTGTACAGGTGGAATTGTTGTGTATTGCCATTATCGTCGGCGCTGGCCAAGGGCTGATCTTTCCCTCCACAGTCGCATTGGTTAGCCGGTGCGTGGATACCCGCCACCTGGGCGCGGGTATGGGGTTCTTGGGCGCCGTACGCAATGTTGGAAAAGTGGCAGGACCGCTTACTGCGGGCGTGCTCCTGACCCATATGGACTACAGTCAGGTTTTTCATTTGGGCGGTGCAGTTGCGTTGCTGGTGGTATTGACCCTTCTCTTGTGGCAAAAGAATTATCTGGGCTGGATTTTCCCCTATACCAAACTCACGAACTTGTCTAAAGATGATGCAATAGTTCGATGACGGGTTGATCCGCGAAACTGACAACGCCCTTTGATTTCGACGCCAGGCAAGTACTGTGATTTCATTAGACTGTCACACTTTATAAACCGTGAACCCGACTCGCCCTGGGACAACGGNTTTTGNAAATCCTTAAATGCTCGATTCAGGGACGAACTGCTGAATTGGGAGATGTTCTATACCCTCAAAGAGGCGCAAATCATCGTCGAGCCGTGGCGAAACCATTACAACACCATTAGAGAGCACGGTGCTTGGGGTTACCGCCCGCCAGCNCCNNAGGCTATCGTCCAGATCGACCAAAGACTGGCCATGCACTAACATTCAAACTGGACCNGTCAGAGGGGGCAGGTCAATACCACAGCATGGCAGCGTTTGTAACGAGCCAGACAATGTATCGTCGCATGGGGTCTTGACCAACGCTACTCTTTAATTTTGAGAACAGCAGCTTAAACTGTTCCTCGGCACCCTCGAGTACACTGATACCTGAACAATCACCCTTGGTGAAAGATCAGGACAGATGCGAATCGTGTGGTTATTGCTGAAGACGGGGACAGTTCTCGGGTTGCTTGCGGGTCTGGCGATGCTCGCGGTGGGCGATTATGTCTATCGTACCGGCACGGCAGTTTTTTGCGGCATCCATTCATCTCATGGCGGGAACACGCCGGCGCGTTTCGAAACCCCGGGCTCGGGTCAGGGCCCCTTTAAAGGCGCCGGCTGGGATCGCTGGATTGGCCATGACCTTTCACGCTGGTGGATTCCCAATGTTCCGGTTGAGACAGTGCGAATCCGCGATCCCGAGCGGTCGGTCACCATATCCGGTTGGTGGATTACGCCTACGTTCCCTCATTCGAAAGCAACGGTTATCGTCGCGCATGGTATCGACAGCTCACGGCATAACTTCGATACCCTGATGCCGGCAGCCATGCTGGTGCGAGCGGGCTTTAACGTCCTGTTAATTGATTTACGCGATCAGGGTGAGACCACGTGCGAGGATGGACGTCATTCTGCCGGCCAGGATGAATCGGACGATATCGTGACAGCGGCTTACTGGCTAAAAAGCGCCAAGGCGATTCCACTGTCGCAGGTCGGGGTGCACGGGGTCTCTGGTGGGGCACTGGCAGCTCTGATCGCGGCTGCCAAGAACTCTGAAATTGCGGCTTTTAGCCTGGAGGCGCCGGTGTTTGATTTCAACAAGGCGGCAACCCATGAAGTGGAGTACCAGGGCTTCCCCGGGTTTCTCTGGCGTGCAGCCTACTGGGCGGCGCGGGTCAGGGGAAAAGACCTCATGGCGGTTACACCCGCTGATGGCATCGAGCGTATGGGTAGCCGACCGGTACAGGTGCTGCACGGTACGGCCGATTCGAGGGTGGCGTATCACAATGCCACTGATCTTGTCACCTTTGCCAAGGCCCACGGGCTGAAAGTAACGCTGCACTCCTTTGAGGGCGCTGATCATATCGAGGGCTTGCTACTGGAGTCACAGCGCTATCAAAGTGTTCTGGTCGATTTTTTCTCTGCCGCCCTGCCGAACTGAAAACACGAAAACTAACAGGAAAATCTGAGGGCGCCCGGAATAACCCGGATCGTGATATCCCCGCCGGGTGCGCTTTCACCATCGATATCCAGTCCGGATGCAGCCGGGTTCTGGCGTATGCCGATGTCACTGGCCTGTCGATAACGGACATAGGGTGCTCCAAGGTGGTTGCCGAGGTAAATCCGAACCAGCCGCAACAGCAGTAGTCCTCGGGGCATTGCCGCAACTGCCACGACCTCTGCTTGGCCGTCATCGATGGCAGCCTGCGGTGCAACCCGCATCCCCTGGCCGAAGTGACTACCATTGGTTATAGCGAGCAAAGTCAGATCCTCCTGGCACCAATGCTCCCCATCCAGGGTTAACGTCAAAGGTTGAGGTNGGTAGCTGAAAAACGCACGGACAGTAGCTCGCAAGTAGGCGCCAGACCCACGGCCAGNNTCGGCGGCCAGGGTTGCATTGACCGTACCGGCAATGCCAGCCGACACGGTATTGATTGCATATCGGTGTTGGCCATTTTTCCAGTTGACCTGCAATACATCGACGGGCCGCGATTGCTTGCGATTTAACACCGCTGGCAGACTCTTGAGAGTCGGATACGGATCCAGTGTTCGGGCAAAATCAACACCCGTACCCGCAGGCAATACACTCAGGTGTATCTTTTTTCCCAGACCCTTATCCAGCACTGCATTGACAGCGAGATTGAGCGTGCCGTCGCCACCTACGACGATCAGGCGCTGACAGTCATCGCTAAGAGCCTGATCCAACTGAGGTTGCGCCTCGGTAGCATCGGCTGGCTCTAGCCACAACGCGTCCGAAAGGGTTTTCTGGCGCGAAACGAGTTCACGGGCGAGTGCGCCCGCACGTCCCCTGCCGGCATTGGGGTTAACCAGAATGATCGTGCTTATCATCAGTACGACCGTATCAGGTTAAAGAGGTTCGGGCGAGAGCGCTAACGAATGACGGGGATCTCAGGCGGTGCCCGGCGGGTCAGGTATTGGGCGCCGTTTTCGGTAATAACAATGTTTTCCTCATGCACCAGTTGCCGGCCGGGTGCGAAGATCATGCCAGGTTCAAGCGTTATGACTGCGCCCGGTTCGAGGACGTTTTGATCATCGGGATGTATCGAAGGCCATTCGGTTAGCAGCATCCCCAGGCCATGACCCATACGGCCGATACTGTTACCCAGTGCACCGTGATCCTCCAACACCTGCCACATGGCGGCCCAGACCTCGCACATTCGCGCACCGGGATGCGCGGCAACGAAACCGGCATCCAGCGCTTGGTGAACGGCTGCGTTGGCGTGGTGAGTGTCATCGGCGATTTGGCCAAAGCCGAAGTTGCGGTCAAAATCACAAAAGTAGCCATCGAATACCGTGCCGGTATCGATAATCAGCACATCGCCGGGTTCAGGAATGCGATCTGTTGGGCCCATGATGATACTGTCGTAACCACCCGCACCTGAGCCGGCTACGAGAAAAGGCGTGCTGTCCGCGCCGCGGTTGAGCAGATCAATCCGCATACGCCGACTGATTTCAATCTCCGAGTCGCCGATGTGGGTGTGTTCGGGAAGGGCCTCGAAGGCACCGGAGGTGATCTGACAGGCCTGGCGTATTTTTTCGATTTCAGCTGGCGACTTAATGAAGCGTTGGCGTAGCAGCAACTCGGCACAATCGATGACTTCAAGCGATAGGCTGTCTATTAGACGCTGCGCATCACCCGCNGGCATGCGCAGGATGCTCTCCGGCCCCAGAGGCAAGCCCAGGCGGCCGAAACGTGCGGGAAGCTTGCTAATGACCTCTGCCAGCAGCGAGATGCCGTCGTCTTTTGGCCTTGGCGATGGCCAGGTGTGAATATCGTCTATCCAGGTCGCGGCCATGCCGCCCGCACCAATCTGGGGAATCACGGCGATAGGTTTACCGGTGGCTGGTACTACCAGAAACCATGGCCGTGTCGGGCTTTCGAAGAACTGCGTATGAAAGCCGCTGAAATAGCGAATCTCAGCTTCGGTAGTCACAAGTATTGCATCGACCTTGGCGTCATGCATTGCCTGCTGGGCGAACGCGGTGCGTTGCTCGAATTCAGTTGTGTCGAATCCGCGTTTTGTCGAGCTACTCATGATTGAGAGCCTGGTGGTATCACCTCTTCTACGCGAGTCCCGGTAAGTTCGTGGTACAGAGCAGGGTCGGTGGCACCCTCAGTGCCAAACAGCAAAATTCGGCTTTTGGTATCCAGGCCAATCTCACGCGCGAGTTGAGGGTTATTCACCGTACCAATCAGACCGGCCAGGCCCGCAATAGCGGATTCTCCGGCTACAACCGGTGTTTTACCTCCAGCACCGGAGGCCATTAATTGCATCAGCGGTGCTACTGGCGCATCTGAAATGGTGAGAAAGTGACGCGCGCCCGCCTTTAGAATATCCCAGCCCAGCAGCGAGACTTCCCCGCATGACAAGCCGGCCATCAGGCTTTCGTCAACGATGTGTACCACTTGAGGGTTACCAGCAAGGGCGCTTTGGTACAGGCAGGCCGCAGGTTGTGGCTCTACGACAACCAGATGTGGCATATCGGCACCGTAACGAAACCACAGATCTGCGCACACCGCACCCGCCAGGCCGCCGCAACCCCCCTGAATGAAGACGTGGGTTGGTATAAGGTTATTGGGTAACTGATCCATGGCTTCGGTAGTCATGACGGTATAGCCGGCCATCACATCGCAAGGTATTTCCATGTATCCCGGGTAGGAGGTATCAGAGACGATCTGCCAGGCGTTCTGACGTGCATCGTGATCGGCCTGATGGACTGAGTCATCGTAGTTGCCTGCCACCCGCTCGACCCGCGCGCCATAGGCTTCAACTGCCTGCTGGCGCGCCAGGCTGACGTTTTCATGCATGTAGATCACGCACTGGCAACCGAAGCGCCGTGCACCCCAGGCAACCGAGCGTCCGTGGTTGCCATCGGTCGCCGTGACGACTGTCATGTTATCTACGAGGTCAGGGTAGCGCTGTTGGTTAATGTCATCCAGGCTGATGGCGGCATCACCTAGTTGTGTCTTGAGCGCCTGGTGCAGTACCCGCTGTACCGCATAGGCGCCACCGAGCGCTTTAAAACTGCCCAGGCCAAAACGGGTACTTTCATCCTTGTAGTACACCGAATCCAGTTCAAGCTTTGCCGCCAGGTCATCAAAACGATGTAGCGCAGTGGGCTCGTAGTCAGCCCATTGCGAGATCGTTTTGCGGGCATCAATACAGCGGTCGGGCTCCAGTACTTGACGCACCTTATCGGGACAGGATTGTCCCACCAGTGCTGTGCGGTTGTGGTGGGCCAGTCCGATGGAGACATCAGGAAGATTCATAGTTAATTTTCCATACTTAAAAGGCGTCGAGGGCCGGTAAATCAAAAAACGTATCCAGGAATTGTTCGAACCAACGATGCGTTGCTGCTAGATGTTGGGCAGCCAAGCGATCCTGCTCGTCGCGGGTCTGGGCGCCGGGTTTATCCCAGGGTGCGTTGGCGAGAGCCTGCCATCGGTGCAGGATCGGCAAAGTGCACTCTGGGTGAAATTGAATGCCTATAGCGCGCTTCCCATAGCGAAAAGCCTGGTTTGGAAAAAGTGCGCCGTGGGCCAGTGCCTGTGCTCCGTTAGGAATATCAAAGCCACGGCTGTGAAACTGAACCGCGTGGAAGTTCTCAGGCACAAAGTCAGTCCCGTCGGAAAGGGCATGTACCGGGTAAAGGCCAAATTCCTCGATTCCTTCGGCGTGCGGTGCTACTTGAGCTCCCAATATGTGGGCCAGCAACTGTCCGCCCAGGCAAAGGCCCAGCAACGGAATCTCCCGGCGAAGGCATGCTTCCATCCAGCGGGCTTCATCAAGCAAATAGCCAAACTGATCCATCTGATCCACGTTGGCTGCACCGCCCAGCACGATAACGCCCGCCGTATCCGGGCCAGGCGGTTCCAAGACATCTCCGGCAAAGGGACGCCGCCATTCAAGGGAAAAGCCTTTGCGCCCAAGAAAGGCGCAGGCCAGATCATCGTGGGGCTCATCATGGTGTTCTACCAGTACAATTTTTGCCGTCATGGGGTGCCCTTGGTTCTGGGAATGCTTTAGCCGGGCAATCGGAACAGTTGACCATAACCGTCAATCACATCGTCGATTCCTGCCAGGCGTAAGCTGTGCCAGATCAGAGCATGATTTGAGGATGTCACGGGCTTACCGAGGGTTTTTTCAATGTCGCTAACACAATGCGCCAGGCGTAAACTGGTGCAGGAGACGAATACCCCGTCTACGTTGTCGTGCTTACCAATCTCGAGTACGGCATCGCGCATGCTGTCGGCAGATATGCGGGCCACGGTGTTGTCATTATCCTGGTTAAACGAGCCGAAAACCGGAACCTCGAAACCGCTTGACTCGATATAGCGTCGGATAGACTGGTTTACCTCGTCAGAGTAGGGTGTGAGTACACCGATGCGCTGGCATCCGGTTGCACGGAAGGCGGCAAAGGCGGCTGTGATTGGGGTGGTTGCTTTAGATCCGGGCCGTGCTGCGTGAATCAGTTCAAAAACTCGCTCTTCACCGATAATCATGGACGCAGACGTGCAGCCGTAGGCGACCACATCCAGTGGGACTCCCGGCAGGATCACATCAGTACGGTCCGTGATGTGGGGTTCCATGGCTCGAAGACTTTCCGGAGTGATCGTTGGCGAGTTGGGAATACGCGACTGGTAAATCGCAACCCCTGGGATATTGACCACCTGGCGGAACTCATGCTCAACGGTGTGGTCACTGGCGAGCACTATCAGTCCGATCCGCGCCCGCGCAGCAACTCCTTCATCGACGACAAAAGGCAGATGTGTCAGATTGATGAACTCGCGTGTATTTTCTTGCTTTGTTTGCATCACGCCATCCCCATGGTTGCCGGGTCGATTCCCTCAAGCGGGATCTCCGGCTGGTTGTTGATGATAAGGTCTGCCAGTATGCGGGCCGAGCCGCAGGACATGGTCCAGCCCATGTGACCATGTCCGGTATTCAACCAGAGATTGGACCAGCGTGAGCGGCCGATTAAGGGCAGCCCTGTTGGAGTCATGGGCCGCAGACCAGCCCAGTAGTTGGGGGTTGAGAAGTCTGCTGCTCGGGGCATCAAAGCTTGGGCCTTGGACAACATGATCCGAAAATCATCCGGCGTATACGCGGTATTGTAATTGCCAATCTCGGCAGTCGCTGTGATGCGAAGGCGGTTTCCCATCGGGCAATAGGCGAGCAGATTGTCCTCATCCACTCCACCGAGCTTAGGAAGGCAATGATCCTCTCCGGAGGGCAGGGTGACAGAATATCCCTTGACCGGGTAGATAGGTATCCTGACGCCGAACTGATGCAGTAGGTTCGGACTGAATACTCCCAGTGCCAGTATGAATGCATCGGCGAAAACAGGGCCCTGGTTGGTTGTTACGGCAGTGACACGGCCGCTTTCAGTCTGGATACCAGTGATCTCAGTTTGCATTTGCAGTCGGGCTCCGCGTTCTACGCAGCGTTGTGCCAGTCGATCGGTAAAGAGGCGAGCATCACCACTCTCATCGGAAGGTACGAACAGTGCACCGCTGATGATATCGCGCGCATCGGCCAGTCCGGGATCACGGGCGATGACCTGATCCCGATCGAGACTCTCGATACGCACACCTTGGCTGGCAAGGATTTCACTCTTGATAGCTGCGGCCTCAAAAGACTGAGCTGAGCGGTAGAAATAAATCAATCCTCCCGTATTACGGTCGTACGGAAAGGCAGTTTCATCAGTGACCAGTTGAAGTCGTGATTGAGAGTACAGGCATAGGCGAGCCTTGCGCAGCGTGTTGATCCTTGCTCGGTTGGTAGTGCATTGTCGTAGAAACTGCGACAACCAGCGCCATTGCCTGACATCAAAGCTCGGCCGGTATCGGATCGCCTGGTTACGCGCCCACAAAGACCGCAGCATGATGCCCGGCACTCTGGGAGATGCCCAGGCAAAGGCATGGCCGGGTGCAATCAACCCGGCGTTGGCCTTGGAGGTGAAATCGGCCGGCGTGTCGGCGCGATCAAGCACGATGACATCGTGACCATCACGCAGACACTCCCAGGCGCTGGTGATCCCAGCGAGGCCTGCACCCAGAACCGCGATTCGCATCAGTTGTATCCGGAACTCAGTCCAGNGCCGCGATCACCGCTATCTCGACCGTGAATTGGGGTGCTGCCAGTTTCGCTTCGACGCAAGCGCGCGCTGGTGTNGCGCCTGGGGTGACCCANGCATCCCAAATCCCGTTCATCTCGTTGAAGGTGCTCATGTCNGAGAGCCAGATCGTCGCCGAAATCACTTGTGATTTGTCGGTACCGGCTTCAGACAACAGAGCGTCTATTCGAGAGAGGATATTGCGGGTCTGTTCTGCCGCGTCGGTGCCAGGCGCTTCTAGTGCGACCTGTCCCGCCGTATAGACCGTATTGCCATGAACCACCGTCTGGCTCATGCGTTCGCCGATCTGAATTCGTTTCAAGGTCATCTGTTGCTCTCCTTACTTAGTTGTTTCAGTATGTGAATTAGCATGTTGTACCCAGTTTATACAGAAACACAATCTCCAAAACAGGATTCCGACAGGCTTACGGTCGATCTTACTAGTGAGTCATCGTAACTGGAACTTCTGATTTAGTCGTGATGCGGTGAGGTTTTTTTGCCTTGTCGCTGTGGGTCTTGGGTTATTGTCGATTTGTTGTCTGCTGGTACGTTTGTCAAAGTCGTACCGGGTCACGCATCAGTAATATGGAGTTACACGGTAAACTTATCATAGATTAAGTAGGTGACCAGTATCTCTCTGACGTAGCGGAAGACTGGCATCAGTGGTGTGGAGTTGATACAGGCGTCGGCGGAGGGCAGTGATGCGTATTTGTATTTTTTGTGGCTCAAAGCACGGCGATTTGCCGGCTTATGCCGAGGCGGCGGCCGAACTTGGCCGCATGTTAGCCCAGCAGCAAATCGGCTTGGTCTACGGCGGCGCTTCAGTTGGGCTTATGGGGGTGATTGCTGATGCGACCTTACAGGCGGGCGGTGATGCTATTGGCGTTATTCCGCAGTCGCTGATAGACAAGGAGATTGCCCATCCCGATCTGACCCAGATGCACGTAGTAAG
>JGI26239J51126_1000948_pt1 | contig 13905 bp, 14 predicted proteins | sample SaaInlV_130m_DNA_3_FD_51126 | JGI IMG/M metagenome (IMG submission 51126)
GCAGATGGTTTTGTGAAACAAACAGTTTCGAGAGATGGGTTATGGCGGGTGCAGACGCCGCAAGCATTCCAGTACGGATTACTACAACAAGCTTTTAAAAAAGCGCAGAAGGATTCTTATTATGGAACGGATGAAGGGTCGTTGGTTGAATACTTAGGAGAAAGAGTCAAGATAGTTCCTGGTTCAGAACTGAACATCAAAATTACTCGGAAAGAAGATCTCGTCTTGGGGGAAAGTCTACTTTCTAGGATAAGGTAAACTCTGAAAAAATAATTACAAGCCTGTCGCAGTTAGTTTGCATCTAAATGAAGTCCTCCAAATGTTATTTTTTTAATAGGACACCAAAGGTTTTATTGTGAATTACGAAAAGGAGGTTTTTCATGCTGGAAAAAGAAACAAGGGCTCCTGGTTTTTCAGTTAAAGATCACAACGGAAATGCCGTTAGTCTTGCTGATTTTAATGGGAAAAAAGTGGTGTTATGGTTTTACCCCAAGGCAGATACGCCGGGCTGCACTGTTGAAGGGAAAGGGTTTCGTGATGATTATGAAAAGTTCGCACAAAAAAATACGGTTATTCTTGGAGTTAGCCTAGATAATGAAACTGATAATAAGGCGTTTGCCGAAAAATTTAACTTTCCTTACCCTTTATTATGCGATATCAACCAAGAGATTGCGCTAGCTTATGAGGCGGTTAAAGGTCCTGAAGATGAATACGCATCGCGTATCACCTATGTAATTGGTGAGGATGGAAATATTTTAGAAGCAATTTCAAAAGTCGATACGAAAACGCACTCGGGAGATCTTTGTTCCAGGTTGTGATGCATGTACTTGGAAGGACAAATGACTAAAAAAAATCAGGTATTGTTCTTAGAGCCGGGTAGAGCGGAGTCGTTTGTTCTGGAGGGGGTTCAAATCGAGCAGCTGTTATCCCGGGAAGCCTGTGATCAGTTTTCTGCTTACCTGGTTCGTATGGAACCATTTCAGATTAAAAAACCCAGTTATCATAAAAAGGGTGAGGAGTTGTATTATGTTATCTCGGGTTCTGGGAAGGCTGTTCTTGACGGGGATAATTATGACCTGAGGGCGGGGTGTTTTTTTAGAGTTCCCCCTGGAATTATCCATCAATTTTCAACCAGTGATCAGCCGCTATGTATACTTAACTTTCATAGTCCCCCTGTTTTCCCCGATAAGGATACTTATTTTTGCAAGTAATCACTATTGGACTCTACCTCTAAGTATAGTTTGACACCATCTATATGTTCGTTTTTTAAGAGGTCACTTTTTATTTCCTTAAGACTAGTTTCGGTTTCCGCAATTGTCTTTGTAGAGTCTCCGTGTAAATAAAGTTCGACAATATTTTTTCCTTTTAGATGATGGATTCGCAGCTGGGTTTTTTTNAACTTCCCATCGGTATTAGCAAGTATTGAGGTGAGCAAGAATTCAACATCATCNCGCGAGATATTATAAATCGATTCCACTTCACTATCATCATAACCATCTACATGGACCAGTACATCCTGGGTATTTGGGTAGTTCTTGATTAGTTTTCTTCGAACCCTTTCGGCTACTTCATGGCCTTCGGTTACGGTAAGATCGCTGTCTACCTGAATGTGAACATCCATTAGAATTTCTCCGCCGATCTTTCGTGTTCGTAAATCGTGTGATTTTAGAACACCTGANACATCATCTATCGCAACTTGAATACTTTGGGTATCTTTTTCGTNGAGGGCGGTATCCATTAAGTCACGAAATCCTCCAAGAGTAAGTTCGTAACCCACTTTCATAATCATGAAGGCGACCATTGTCGCAGCGATAGGATCTAGAGCGGGGAATCCTAGCATGGCACCAATAATACCAACCAAGGCAGCGATTGATGATATTGCATCGGATCNATGGTGCCAGGCATTAGCAAGAAGTAGGGAGTTGTTCGATTTTTCACCAACAGAACGCGTGTAGCGAAACAACCATTCCTTAATNAAAATAGAGATCAATGCGGTCCCAGCTGCTAGGGGTTCGGGAATACGAGNTATACCAGATTGAATCATTTCCCAAGCTTCATAGGCTAATCCTATCCCAACTGAAATAATAATAAATCCAACAACTGTTGTCCCAAGGGTTTCTGCTTTTCCGTGACCGTAAGGATGATCTTCGTCCTTAGGNTTTTGGCCTACCTTGAACATGATTAATACAATCATGTCNGTCAATAAATCNGAAACAGAGTGGGTTGCATCGGCTACCATGGCGGCACTATGACCGATGATACCTCCAGCGAACTTAATAATTGAAAGTATAAGGTTGGAAGCGGTTCCAATAAGGGTTACTTTGATTCCCGGATTCATTTTCTCAGTCAGGTTTTTCTAGTTCGAGTAGTTAATTTTCGGTTAGNTATTTTACNATTTTAACATTGGCGGCAGGAAAAGGATATTTTTTCAAGTTTGATAATGAAACCCATTTCCACTGTTCACATCCATCAGGCCTGATTTTCTTTTTTTGTAATTTACAGTTGAATACAGTTAGAGTTACGCGAAATTGGGTGTAGGCATGTTTGATGGTCATAACTTTGTTTAGACTGACAATCTTTACTCTTAATTCTTCCATAATCTCACGCCTTAAACATTCTTCCGGGGACTCACCTTGTTCTCTTTTTCCACCCGGGAACTCCCAGAGTCCACCCATCAAACCACTTTTCATTCTTTGTTGAATGTAGACCTTTTTATTTTTTATGATGATGCCGGCACTGACTTCAATTTTTTTAGAAGAATTTTTTGTTTTAGAAGGAGGAANCTCATTTACTCTCTTTTTAAGAAATGCTTTACAGATAGTTCTTAAGGGACATTGTTGGCATGGCGGTGATGCGGGTATACATACAATTGCTCCCAATTCCATAAGAGCTTGGTTAAAATCACCGGGTCTACGAATTGGAACTAAATCTTCGGCTTTTTCCCACAAACAATTTTCGGAAGCGGAGGTAGTTCCTTTTTTGTTAATACAGAATAATCTTGATAGGACACGTTTAACATTACCATCTAGGACAGGGGCTTTTAATCCAAATGCGATACTGGATATGGCACCGGCAGTATACCGACCGATTCCAGGAAGATTTTGTAAACTTTTAACGGTACTAGGCAGTTTTCCACTCAGCTCCCCGTAAATAATTTGCGCAGATTTTTTAAGATTTTTTGCCCTTGAATAATAACCAAGTCCCTCCCAAAGTTTTAGAATTTTCTGCTCTGGTGCATTTGCTAGTTTTTCTACTGTCGGAAGAGTTTTGATCCAGCGTTCATAGTAGGGAATTACAGTTTTGACTTGCGTCTGTTGGAGCATGACTTCGGAAACCCAAATACTATAGGGATCTTTTGTCTTTCTCCAAGGTAAATCCCGTTTTGTTTTGTCGTACCAAGTAAGAAGTTTTCTTTGAATATCTTGGTTATGCTTGGACATTACTTGACTAGGTTTTGTTTGGTTTTAATTTGAGGCACGCTAGTCAAACACCGATGGTTTTTGGATTCCAAATATATTTGTGTAACTGTGTATGCAGACGTACCCGGAGGTTATCTTCCAAGATCCATTCGGTTAAATCTTTTAATTTAAGTTTTTCAAAGACAGGTGAAAATAAGATCGGGATTTTTTTTTCGAGTTGGTAATCTTTTAGGACTTTCTTACTCCACTCATAGTCAACTTTGTCAGCAATGACAAATTTGATTTCATCTGTGCTGGCGAGATGGTTTAGGTTTTCCCAGAGGTTTTTATTCTCTTCTCCACTCCCTGGGCATTTAAGGTCTAAAATTTTAACAACCTCTTTGGGTACATTTTTAATCGGGAGGGATCCGCTTGTTTCCAGCATGACTTGGAATTTATTTGCTAGAAGGGATTCCATAAGTGGAAAGACTTCTTTTTGTAAAAGAGGCTCCCCACCAGTTATTTCTACTAGGTTGACTCCGTATGATTTTACCTGCTCTACAATTTGGCCAATAGATAAATCTTTTCCATTGTGAAAAGCGTGGGTNGTATCGCACCAAACGCATCTAAGGTTGCAGCCTGTTAAACGAACAAACACGCAAGGGAGCCCGATATAAGTTGATTCCCCTTGAACACTTTTATAAATCTCTGTTACCTCAAGCATAAACTGATTCTACACGTTATGAGACTAATTTTAAAAAAGGTTTTTGGGGGGNTAATTTTGTGTATGGAGATCCCAAAAATATAACCAATTAGGGTCGGATTAATTAATAGTTTTCTTTTGGGATTAAATTCCCATCCGACTGGTTAGAATTTTGGTGCCCATGCGGGCTTTAGCGGTGAAGTCGGGCCAGGACCGTACTTTGGTAATCTGCTTCATTATGTAAGAGGCACTGCTATAGAATCTGGCGTGGCATTCATCTTGAAGTTTCCTTAATTCTTGCTCTGTAAAGCTGTTATTCCAGAATTGAATTTTAAAATCGACTCGGGGTCGCTCAGCAAAATCTTGCCAGTAGTCTTCTGTGACGATACCTTCGTCGCGCATCTGCTGATATAGTTCGGTTTTAGGATAGGGAGTGCATATTGAAAATTGTGCATAATCGGGTTTTAGATTTTTGGCAAAATCGACAGTGGCCAACATCTCTTCCCTGGTTTCATGCGGAATACCGATCATCATATAGGCGAAAAAACCTATCCCAGCCTTTCGAGTCATTTTACAAGCACGCTCTACCTTTTCAGGGGTCTGTCCCTTTTGTAAGTATTTTAGGTGACGTGGACTGGCCGATTCAATTCCAAAGTGGATACGATAGCACCCCGACTTTTTGAGAGCCAGAAGTACTTCTTCATTGATGGTGTCCACTCGTGCTGAAATTTTATAGTTAACTTTTATTCCACGTTCGATAATTAGGTTACAGGTGTCGATAAGGTTTTTCTTATTGATGGTTATCGTGTCGTCTACAAAAAATAGATCGTCTACTCCCATGTGGACTAACTGCTCTATTTCATCTACGACACTTTCTGGGGAACGACATCGGAACTTAGTCTGGCGAATATCGCAGAAGGTACAAGCAGCTGGGCATCCTCTAGTCGCCTGAATGCTAAAAAACTGTCTTCCTTCACCTATGATATGCTTATATTTGCTGACATCAACTAAATGGCGTGCAGGAAAAGGTAGTTCATCAAGGTCTAGTAGTTCAGTTTGCGCTTGATTGATATGGGATGTGCCGTTCTTTTTCCAGCCTAAGCCCTTGATGACTTGCAAGGATTGAGGGTCTGATATATCTTTTTCAAGAGAGGTGATGAGTTCGGTGAAAATCTTTTCACCTTCACCAAATACCACATAGTCGATATTTGGTTGACTCAGGGTTTCTTTTGGATACATGTTTACATGAGGTCCACCAAGACAAATTTTTATATTTGGATGTTTTTGTTTAAGTGATTCAGATGTTTGGAGTGCATCAAGCAGATTGAATGTCATGATGCTCATCGCTACCATGTCGGGCTGGAGCTTTTCGACTTGCTTTAGTAGCTCATGTTCATTGATTCCCTCCGGTGGGCAATCAATGAATACTGGCGTGTTTCCGGTAGCACGTTCGTACCATGCAGCGACATACATTAACCCGAGCTTGGGATAATAGCCTTTTCCACCTTCTAGGGCTTTGGGTACGGACGATTCGATGGAGATTGTTTCAGGGGGAACTAAAAATAGGATTTTCATGCAGTTAGGAAGTTATTCCTTTAAAATCAATGATTTACTATAACACAGAAACTTGTAAAGGGCTTTGTTAAATGAAACCAATCGTAACTGTGACCAATATTTTTCCTCAAGTTGCCCTAGACAAACTCTCTCCCGAATGTGATTTGAAAATAAATCGAACTTCGCTAACAAAAGATGAACTTAAGCAGAAGATCTCGGGAAGTGATGCTGTCATAAGCTACTTAACGGACAGAATTGATCAAGACATTATCGATCAAGGTACTAAACTCAAAATTATTGCAAATTATGGAGCTGGCTTTAACAATATTGACGTATCTTATGCCTCTGAAAGGGGTATATGGGTTACAAACACTCCTAATGTGCTTCATGAAACCACTGCAGATCTTACTTGGGCGATGATTCTTGGAACTGCGCGTCGGATTATTCCGGCTGACCGCTATACACGAGAGAGTAAGTTTCAGGGTTGGGGAGCTCAACTATTTCTTGGGGGAGATGTATATGAAAAAACTCTTGGAATTATCGGACTTGGGGAGATAGGACGATCCGTGGCAAGAAGGGCTATCGGATTTAATATGCGAACACTGTATCACCAAAGAAATCGTTTGCCGAAGGAAGACGAAAAGAAACTCAATGTTGAGTACGCTACTTTTGAAAAGATTTTACGAGAATCTGATTTCTTAACTCTTCACGTTCCCCTGACAGAGGAAACAAAGTATATGATAGGTAACGATGAAATTACCCTTATGAAGAAAACAGCGTACCTAATACATACAGCTCGCGGAAAAGTTATCGACGATTATGCCTTGGTTGCAGCCCTTAGGGAAGATCGACTGGCAGGGGCCGCTTTGGATGTTTATGAAGACGAACCAGAGCTTACCGAAGGAATGAGAGAACTTGATAACCTAATGATACTTCCTCATATTGGAAGCGCCAGTTTTGAAACACGAGACAAGATGGCCTTGCTGGTAGCCGATAATATTCTCGATGCTCTCGAAGGAAAGACCCCTCGTAGTTTGGTTCCAGGTTACCCCAGGTAATTTTTTTGTTTTATTTTAACTCTCAAGGGTCTGGATTGAGACGGGCTTCAAGTTCTTTGACATTGACCCTAAATTGAGCGACAGCAAATGCTGCTCTTTTTCGAAGAGAATCTCCCGTAGCTGATTTTGCTTCAGCGCCTATTCCCGAAATGATTTTTCGAATGTCATCAAGTTTGTCTTCTAAACCCAGACTTCTTTTTTCACTAAAACTCTTTGCTAAAGCTCCTTTGAGCCCACCCCCGTCATAATGCTTTGTGATTGCCATCAAGACACGTTTTCGTGAAACGTATTTCTTTCCATTTTCCCAATCTTGGATCGCCTGCTTGAGTTCATTATCGATATTATCAACAACAGCGTTGTAATCGACTGGGTCGACCATGTCATGGAGTTCTCCAGGAAGAGAAGCCGTTTTAATATCAAAATCAAAGGCTTTGTCTTCGCCATTTAGATCGGCAGATTTTAAGTTGGCTTCGACATCTCCAGGAGCCAGGTGAGGTGCCCAGGCTTGCATGATGTAGCCCGCACTCTTCACTTCATTGAATTCGTATTTACCTTGTTTGTCAGGCTGCGTGAAGTAACCGTTGGGCACAACAAAGATAGTACCCATCATGTCTTTATGAAGATTACATCTTAGGACGATTGGACCTGCTTGAAGCAGAGTGATAGTTTTGACCACGCCTGAAGACATGGCACCCAGGTTGAATTGATTATTCAAAGATTTTGAATAAATATTATGTACCTCCATATCCTGGTTTGAAAAGTTAACAGTAGAACCTACAGGGGCTACGGTGTGTTTAGGAGAAAACTGGAGATCACTTTGATCAATAGTGATGTTAAGAGTTTTCTGGTTTGGTACTTTCATTTTAGTTTTTGTTTCCAGGAATATAATCGCATTGGAACCGGGCGGTTTCCCGTTGATGAGCATCGTCCCCTTGACGTGGGTTGTTGCTTTTTTCATCTTGGACCCCTCGTCCATTTTATGGTCTGACCCCTCCGACTTTACCTCGTCTGCCTTCAATTTATTTTTTTGGGTGGTATCTATTTTGGCTTCCTTGGCCACCGGTTCAGATTTTTTCTTTTCTTCTTTTTTAGGAGAAGTTGGGTTATGCCGTCCTAGCGCGGTTAGAAACTGAACAACGAAAGGTTTCTCGAATTGTTTTTTGTCTATAGCAATGGCTCTTTCAAAGTGCGGTGCAGCTTCTTCAAATTTCTTTTTCAGGCTTAGGGCTATTGCTAGGTCGAAGTGGCCCCAACCAAAATCTGGTTTTAAGGTAGTAACCTTTAAAAGGCTTTTGACTTCTTCCTCATAATTATTTTTTTGCCCATAGGCCTTTCCAAGGTAGTACCAGCCCATGTGGTAAGATGGGGTTAGTTCGACTGTCTTCAGGAATAATTTGATAGCCTCATCAGTGGCTTTTTCTCTAAAGCGGGAGACACCCCAGTTGAAAGCGATTTCTGCGTCGTTGGGTGATAGTTCTAGAGCTTTTGAGAANTGACGGTTGGCTCCTTTGTATTTTTCCTGGACTCGAAGTGCAGTGCCCCAAAGCGCAAAAACTTCAGGTGCATTAGGACTGATTTGAGCCGCTTTTTCAAATTCCATATCAGCGCTGTTGTATTTTCCCTCTTCAATGAGTTGCATTCCTTTTTGGATGTGCTCCAGCGTTTTCCTCGGTAATTGGTTCCCCGTTAGTGTAGGTTCAGGGTCTTGGCTTGAAATNTTGGTAAAGTCGGGTTGTTTAGTTTCGGTGAAACGTTCTAATTTCGGTTTTACTTCCACATCAAGATTGTTCTCAAAAGCCGCGGATGTTTTTTGAAATTTGGTATATGGCTCGAGTTTTGTTTCTGGTGTTGAAAAATGCATTAGAGACCACAACCCAGCAACTACCAAAACCGTCCAGAATGTCGGTTTAATAATTTTTTTAGCAACATTTGACAATGTTACATTATTAAAATCAGTTGTGTCTTTTTGCTTTAGATTCTTGTTTTTCATTTAAACCTAGTTAAATTTTTATACGGTTATTAAGGTGTTAGATGGGAAATTCAGTTTGTCTCGTTTTTTTATTTACTGGTATTCAGAAATATGCCTGGCTGGAGGAATTCTCAAAACATTTTTATTAGGAAGATCATCAACAGTGACAGGTTTTTGTAAATCGGCNTGAGGTTTGCCTTGAATCTTCGCTGCAAACGAGGAGAACTTATATCGAGTATTTTTAGAACCACACTCAGAACACTCGGATTCCTCTTTGTTAGTATCCGTAGACTGAAGTAAGGTGAAATCCGCCTGACAACTTTCGCAGAAATATTCGTAGAGAGGCATAAAGTTTTCCTTGTAGATCTGAACGACTGACCACAATGAGGTTGAAATTACATGAATATTAAGATTTAATCATAGCTTCAGAGGGTCTGTCAATTTGTTTTGACTGGTTTTACAGGTTATGGACTACCTAAAGTTAGCATGAACAGTCAGAAACCCACTTGATATGTTTTCGCATGAGGTTTATGGACTCGCTTTATTAAAGTGCCTTCCGAACTCTTTCAGATAGAATTATAAGTCAAGATATTCCCTAAATTATATAGGCAAATACTACGATGAAGACTCTTTCCGCAAAACCCCATCTATCCAGAGAGCTTGTTAGAAGCCTTAGAGGAAAATCAGGGTACCTGACCAACCAGTCCATTGAGCTTGCTTGCCATGAAGGAATGATACATTCTCGAGTCTCCTTGCTGGCGTCTCAGTTTCAACCGGTGAGTCTCGATCTCAGGTTGGGCAGTCATGCCTATCGTATTCAGAGTAGTTTTCTGCCAGAAAATGATACCGTGGACACCAAGTTGAACGAGGTAAAACTCTACAAGATTGATTTGCGAGATGGAGGTATTTTAGAAAAGGGGGCAATCTACCTCATTCCTCTACTCGAAGAACTGGCTTTCCCTGAAAAATTTCAAGGGCGCACTAATCCAAAAAGTTCTACCGGAAGACTGGACATGTTTACTCGTGTGATTGTTGACCATGGACACAGGTTTGACGAAATTCCCAACGGATATAAAGGAAAAATGTATTTAGAAGTTATTCCTAGATCATTTCCCGTAAGAGTAAGAGAGGGACTGCTTGAATCAGTTGCGTATTTTTCAGGGAGACCCTCACCTTTCCGATGTACAATTAAAAAATCATTATAAAAAAACTCCTATTTTATTTGGTGATGGCGGTAGGCCGGTCGGAGTGGAAAAAGTGAAAGTGGACAATGGTTTGTTCATTAGCTTGGACCTTGCGGGAGCTAGAAAGGACCGTATTGTTGCCTACAAGGCAAAAACTAACTCCAGTGTTATTGATATGAGCCTTAACCGCCATTATCACCCAATGGATTTTTGGGAGCCGATTACTTTGACTCAGATTAGGAACAAACGATTGATCCTAGAGCCAGAAAGCTTCTACATTATGATGTCAAAAGAAAAAATTTGCATCTGGCCTCATTTGCTAGCTGAGATGGTTGCTTATGAACCAAACAGTGGTGAGTTGCGTACCCACTACGCTGGTTTTTTTGATCCGGGTTTTGGTTGGCATGGTGGCAAGACTTTAAAAAATCAAGGGACTAGTGCCGTGATGGAAGTTCGCCCGCATGACGTTCCTTTCATGGTAGAAGATGGGCAAACCTTTTGTCGCCTTAAATTTGAAAGCGTTATTGAGAAGCCCACGAAAGTGTATGGAAAAAAAATTAAATCGAATTACCATTCTCAGGGACTTGCATTGAGTAAGTATTTTAAGGAATAAATATTACAAGTTAATTTTTTGTGTTGCTGATTTATTTTTGCAGAGAACAGGTTAAGTAGATAGAATGGCCTTCGGAGTTGTTTTTTACGACAGTTTAAAAAGGAATTACTGGTGGAACAAGAAGAAATCAAAGCAATCATTGAGAATATCCTTTTGGCCGCAGACCAACCAGTAAGCGAAACGCAGTTTAAAAATTTACTTGGCGGTGAAGTTGAAAAAGTTTCCTTTAAATCAGTTTTAGAAGAATTGATAGAGGAGTATAACTCGAGGAACTTACAGATTCTTCAAGTTGCAGAGGGGTACCAGTTATGCACTCGTCATGATTATTCTGATTGGATTCGCAAGTTCNTGAAGTTTGACAAAACGACGAAACTATCTCAGCCTAGTCTGGATACGCTTGCCATTATAGCTTATAAACAACCCCTGACTAAGGCAGAGGTTGAAGAGATCCGTGGTGTGGACTCTAGCGGTGTAGTTCGAACCTTGCTGGAGAAAAAAGTTATTTCTCCGGGAGGGCGCAAAAAAGTTCCAGGTCGGCCAATTATGTACCGAACGACGCGCAAGTTCCTTGAATATTTTGGATTGAGGGATTTGAGTGACTTGCCTACTTTGGAGGATTTTAAGGAGAGCGAGCTAGAGGGCCAGATCTCACCAGATCAAACAACATTACCATTTGATGAACTATTAGGAGACGCCGCTGAGAAAATGGTGGATACGGTTTCTGAGGCAGAAGTTCAGTCAACAGACCCTGCCGATATTGACTCCTCGAGTGGTTCTTAATTAGATACCAATTATAAAATCTTCACGTTAATTCTTTTTTTGCCTTTGTAAATGAAAACCCGCTTGCAAAAAGTAATTGCTGATGCAGGACTAGCCTCACGCCGAGAAGCTGAACGGTGGATTGCGGAAGGTCGTGTGAAGGTCAACGGCAATGTGGTTACAAAAATGGGAACAACTGTAGACCCTTTTTTGGACGAGATTCGTGCGCGCGGAAAATTAATTCCTAGACCACAGGGAAGAGTATTTATTCTTCTCAATAAGCCAGCAAATTTTCTTACGACAATGGGCGAGGATGAACGTGGACGTAAAACCGTCATGGATTTGATTAAAAACATTCCTGCTCGTGTTTTTCCGGTTGGGCGGCTTGATTATAATACACAAGGAGCTCTACTGTTGAGTAGCGATGGGTCTATATCTAAAAAACTACTTGACCCAAAATATCAGGTGCCCCGTACTTACTTGGTTAAGGTGAGGGGAGTTCCGGATGAAAAAACTTTGCGTCGTCTTAGGCGGGGGGTAGGGTTGGACAACCAATCAACTATGCCATTAGAGGCGGAAGTTGACCGTGTCAGTGGGAAAAACAGCTTTGTGAAAATTAAAATGTTTGAAGGGAAAAATCGACACGTCAAACGGATTTGTGAGGTTATTCGTCATCCAGTGATAAGGCTGAAGCGAACTCACTTTGGAAGTTTAAGCCTAGTAGGACTTCCTTTAGGAGCGTATAGGTTTCTGTCACCACGGGAAATTAAATCTTTAGAGTTGCTAGTTGCAAAGAAACCAGAAGAGGGAAAAAGAACGCTGCGACGACCGATGGCAAGGTCAAAACGACTTCAGGCTAAACCATGATATTTAAAAAATCATTTTTCAAGGTTTTCTTTGGGGTAGTTTTGATTTCCATGATAGTTGGAAAAACATTTATTGCTTTTGCCCAGTTTGACTTTGACACCCCTTATGAGGTAAGTGCAGAAGTTGTGGTGTTGAAAAACAATTTTGTTAAAGCTAGAAAAAAAGCTGTCAAAATAGCTTTAAGATCTTCGCTGGAACAGAACTTACGAGAAATTTTGGGTGATGACGGATTTCAACAAAATTGGCGGGAAATGCAAAGAATGTTGAAAGTATCTAATAAATATGTGAAATCCTATCGCTTTTTAGAAGCTTATGATGATTCTGAAGGGTTGATGAGTGGTGTTAAGCTCGAAGTAAATTTATTTCAGGGCGCGATTAGTAAAACCTTAAGCCGAAGGGGAGTTGCTACAGGATTAGAAGGGATAGAGCAGGTTTTGATTCTCATTAATGAAAGTAGTTTGAGCTCTAATGGAGAATCAAACATTTGGGAAAAAGTGCCGATTTCAGAAATGTTGTTGACTAGAATTTTATAGAGGCGGGCATTCCTGTCGTGAGCAGAAATTCTTTGCGTCACGAAATTTCTAAGAAAATGTTAGTGAGTGCAATAGAGGGCAATGTTTCAGACGCAGTGAACATAGGGTCCAAAGTAGGAGTAGATCTCGTTATCGTAGGAAAGGCCACTTCGTCCTCTGTGGTAGGCAGAGAAGGAGCGAATATGAAAAAAGTTCGAGTTGGGATCAATGTCAAGGTTGTTTCGTCTCCTCAGTCGATGGTAGTGGCGGCAAAAAGTGATTTTGCTACAGCCTCCGAAAGTGAAATTTTTGCAAGCGAACTAGAAGCTTTTCATCGCGTTGGAAAAAAAATAACAATGTTTCTTATTCCCACCATACAAGAACATTGGGCGCCGGGATCAATAAATAAAGAGGTTCAACGCTCAGTTCCCTCAGTTCCTACAATTAATAACTCACCGTTGCCTTTTGGTGACCTTTGATATGACTCGAGAGAAACACGCAAACAATATATTTTTTTATTGTCGGGGTTTTGCTGGCCGTGATTTTTTTCTACTTTTCTCGCCGTGTACTTACTCCGTTCTTCATCGCCTTTGCTTTGGCATATTTATTAGATCCAGTTACAGATCGATTAGAGTCTTTGAAAATTTCCAGAACCTTTGCAGTTTTGGTTCTAATGGCAGGAGTTTTTTCTCTTGTTACTGGAATTGGACTTTTGATTTTCCCATTACTTAAATTACAGGCAGAACATTTGGTTTCGAACTTACCCAACTATATTGCGATCATGCAAGAATGGATGCACCCATTACTGGGAGTAGTTGGTGAACCCGAGAAGATACAAGGAATTCTGAACAGAGAACTTCTAAAGATTGGAGAACTTCCTCTCAAAGTAATTTCATCGATCACGTCAATTTTATGGGGTTCGGTAGCAGGTTTGTTTAGTTTTATTTTGTTTTTGGCCAATCTCGTGATTATTCCGGTGGTTATGTTCTACTTGCTCCGAGATTATGACCTGATAAATAAAAAAATGCTTAGTTTTGTTCCTGCAAGGACTAGGGAGCAGGTGCTGAGTTTGATAAAGGAAATAGATGGGGTTCTTGCAGATTTTGTCAGGGGGCAATTAATGGTTGGTTTGATTATGGCGGGACTTTATAGTATCGGGTTGTTTTTTTGTGGCACNCCAATGAGTTTGTTTATAGGTTTATTGGCGGGGTTAGCGAGTTTGGTGCCCTACCTCGGCCTAGTATTTGGGTTTGTGCCAGCGGCAATATTAACTTTTATGCAGACTCAG
>JGI26239J51126_1000964_pt1 | contig 13832 bp, 16 predicted proteins | sample SaaInlV_130m_DNA_3_FD_51126 | JGI IMG/M metagenome (IMG submission 51126)
CCCAATAATTTTGAGGCGCGTTTAGGATCATCATTCGATCATGTTATCGCCATGTCTCAACCAAACAAACGTTCACACGACATTCGCATGGGCGGCATGATGATGGGCGTTAATGTCAAAGACGGTAAGGTGCCAATTTGTAAGATTACCAATGGTATTTTTGTTAACGATCAATCTAAAAGTCCAGTTGTTCAAGAGTGCATTCGTTGTGGTGCGTGTAACCAAGCTTGTCCTGTAAGTTTACTTCCACAACAATTATATTGGTATGCCAAGAGTGAAAATACTGACAAGGCAATGGATTATAATTTAGCAGATTGCATTGAATGTCGGTGTTGTGATTATGTATGCCCAAGTCACATACCTTTGGCTGAATATTTTTCTTTTGCCAAGGCATTACATCGTAAAACTACCGAGGATCAATACCGAACTGACATTGCTAGAGAGCGGTTCGAATTTAGAGAGTACCGTTTAGAACGTAACAAACAAGAACGTACTGAGATGATGGCCACTAAAAAAGAAGAATTAAAGAAAAAAATGGCCAATGATAAAGCCCAAAAAGACAAAGTAGCGGCCGCCATGGCACGTGTTAAGAAGTCAAAGAAAGCGAGTGATGATGCATAGCGGCGTACTTAATACTAATCAAATTATGCGACAGGTGATTTATGCGTTAGCATTAGGAATTATTGCTTCGTATTACTTTTTTGGTTGGGGTATTGTTTTTCAGATTGTATTAGGAGTAGCGACTGCCATCGTGGTTGAATCGGCTTTCTTAAGGATTAGAAAGTTACCAATTAAACCTGCGATTAGTGACGGTTCTGCAGTACTTAGCGCTATCTTATTGGCCATTTCAATTCCAAGTATTGCTCCATGGTGGATTGTCGTAGTAGGCGTGTCTTTTGCCATTGTTTTTGGCAAGCAGCTTTATGGTGGTCTGGGCAATAACCCATTTAATCCGGCGATGTTAGGCTATGCTTTTTTGCTCATTTCTTATCCCTTACAAATGACAACATGGGCAAGTGAGTTTTTAAGTTTCTCTCAAGGTTTTGATGTATTTTTTAACCTTTCCTCTATTGATGGGCTGAGCGGTGCTACTCGATTAGACGATGTTAAAACGCAGTTATCCTTAGGTTATCTTGTTCATGAGCTCCAGATTTATTCAATCAGTCAATCATTAATCAGCATTGGATTCTTGTTGGGCGGGTTGTATCTGATTACTCGTGGAATTATATTTTGGCACATTCCCGTTGCATTCATGCTGGGTATTTTAACAACTTCAATCTTGTTGTTTATTAGTGACAGTCAGCTTTATGTCCCACCACAATTTCATTTAATATCAGGAGGCACCATGCTAGGGGCATTTTTCATCGCAACTGACCCAGTCTCTGCCAGCACCACACCAAAGGGACGTTTAGTCTATGGATTTTTGATTGGTGTTTTGATTGTTGTTATTCGAGTATTTGGTGGTTATCCAGATAGCGTGGCTTTTGCAGTATTACTAATGAACATGACTGTGCCTCTGATTGATACTTATACCCAGCCTAAGGTATTTGGAAGATGATACAAAATCCAATTCTAAAAGCGGGAGCACTGTTATTAATATTTACGGTTGTTAGTATATTTTTTGTATCGCTTACACAAGATTCGACCAAAGATAAAATTAAATACAACGAAGATCAGTTGCTTATTAAGCGCTTGGGAGAGTTGGTTAGTGGTTACGATAATAATATTTTAGAAGAAAAGTTTTTAAAGAAGATTAAGCTGCATGGCGTGGAACAAAGTATCGGTATTTATCTAGCTAAGAAAAATAATAAAATATTTGCCTATCTTATTGAACACACTTATCCAAATGGCTACAGCGGTAATATCCGTTTATTAACAGGCATCGATATTAATAATAAACTCTTGGGAGTAAGGGTGATTACTCATAGAGAAACACCAGGTTTGGGTGATAAGATTGAAACCAAAAAATCCAATTGGATAGAGCAATTTAGAGGTTTATCATTGTTGAATCCAGTTAAATCTGAATGGAAAGTTAAGCGCGATGGTGGCGTGTTTGATTCTTTCACAGGGGCTACCATCACACCACGCGCTATTGTGACGGCTAGTTATCAAGTGCTGGTCTTATTTACTCAGAAAAACTTAATGAAAAATTTAGAAAAGTAATGCTTTTAAGTGATTTTGATTTTAATCTTCCTAAGGAGTTAATCGCCCAACATCCTCCAAAAAAAAGAACAGATTCAAATCTTTTAGTAGCACAATCGACAATTATAGATACTAAATTCCATAAAATAGAAGATTTTATCAGTCCAGGTGATTTACTGGTTATGAATAATACTCGAGTTATCCCAGCCCGATTGTTTGGCCATAAAGAATCTGGTGGCAAGGTTGAGATCATGATTGAACGCTTGTTAAATGATCACCAAGTATTGGCCATGATGAAGGCCTCTAGAGCGCCAAAAATCGACAGTTTTATCACCCTTGAAAATGGTGAAAAAGCACAAGTGATCAGTAGGAAAAACGGATTTTATACGCTTAATTTTATAACCGATTCACTGCTTGACCTGCTTGATAATGTGGGTCATATTCCTCTGCCACCTTACATTGAACGTGGTGATGAACAAGCTGATCTTGAGCGATATCAAACTGTATTTGCCAAACACGAGGGAGCGGTAGCCGCGCCAACAGCAGGGCTACATTTTGACAATGAATTATTGTTATCCTTGAAAACAAAAGGGGTCGACCATTGTTTTGTTACTTTGCACGTAGGTGCTGGCACTTTTCAGCCGGTTAAGGCTGATAAAATCACTGATCATAAGATGCACAGTGAATATTTCGAAATTGATCAAATCACGGTTGATAAAATAAACCAAACTAAATCGAATGGTGGGCGTATTATTGCCGTTGGAACGACAGCAGTTCGGTCTGTGGAATCAGCAGCTAAAAGTGGAACACTTAAAGCCATTAAAGGAGAAACGGATATTTTTATTTACCCAGGTTATGAATTTAAAATAGTGGATAAGTTGATTACTAATTTTCATTTGCCAAAGTCATCTTTATTAATGCTGGTTAGTGCATTCATTGGTCGAGAACGAATGATGGAAATTTATCAGCATGCGATTAAAAATAAATACCGATTTTTTTCCTATGGTGATGCGATGCTTTTGGAGAGGAGAACATGATTTACGAAAATGAATTGATTACACTTGAAATCGAGTCAAGTGAAATTCCTTGGGTTAAGGTTTTTACTAAACGAAAAATTAAAGAATTCAGCGAATGTAGTGCTGATGAAAAAACAGAAATTTTTAGGGTTATTGATGTTACTGAAAAGCTAATGTTAGACTATTTCAAAGCAGATAAGATCAATATCGCTTCTTTTGGAAACATTTTGCCACATGTTCATTGGCACATTATGGCGCGTTTCGAAACGGATAGTCATTTTCCTGACCCAATGTGGGGTGCAAAACAAAGAGAACCACAATTAGATTTACCCAGTTTTGAGGTATTCTTTACCGAGCTAGGAGAAAAATTATGATTACGATTGAAACCCAAGAACAGCTTGATACACTTAAACAAGAAAATGACGCTTTGTTGGTTTTGTTTGGTGGTGCTCATTGTGGCGTTTGCCAAACCATCAAACCTCAGATTTTTGATAAATTTTCGGCCAAGTTTCCAAACTTAGAAATGGTCTATATTGATTGTGAGCAAATGCAAGAAATCTGTGCCCAACACGGTGTGTTTTCATTACCAGTGGTACAAGTGTTTTTTATGGGGCAAAAATTCATTGAAGAGGTTCGTGGTTTTTCGTTAATTGCTCTAGAGCAAGAAGTTGAAAAAGTATTTGCTAAAATGAACAGTTAAAGATTGTCTTTAATCTTTTGTAGAGTCGGCACTTTCACGTTGAATTTTTTAGCTAACTCCAATGCTCTATCGAGCCTTGCAGGTGCTGATCTCCCCATGCAGCCATGTTCTAAATCACCTTCAAAGGCTTTGATCATACTTTGTTCTAGCTGGTTTTCATTAAAAGAATGACCTGTTAATTGGGATTGTAGGGTTAACACATCTTTTGATACATCACGCATGAGCGGTAAGTGCTGATTACGTAAGTCTTCTACATTGGCACCCGATTCAATTGCTAATCCGGCAATGTTGGTGGTTAAAATGTAAATATTTTTTAATACCAATTCAAACAATAACTCCTCTTCGGAGTTGAGTGCATGAGAAGGGATATCAATTAGAGCCAAAGAATCGGATAGAATTTTTGCTTTCGGTCCGTAAGCTGGTGAGCTGATTAATACTTTAGAGTCTATGCCTTTTTTCTTTTCAAACCAAACTGAAATCACAGTTGGATTGGTAAAGTTATAAGGCTCCCAATCACGAGGCAATAGTTCATTTTGCATCATTGCCACACGATCTTTCCACTGATCTGGAATCAGTGCAAGTGCAGCTTGTAGAGTAGATTCACCAGTACAGACCAAAATCAGTTCAGGATCTATGGTTGCTGATAACTCATCAATATCGGTTAATCGAGTAATGGGATAAACTGGATAATTATTTTTGAGAAAGGCACGTGAAAACACACTACCAAGTTCACCAATCCCTAGTACGACAACGGGTTTGTTCATTTTAAAATTTCCACTAAGGTTGAGCCCATCGTTGCTGGTGTGGTAGATGTAGCAACCCCTGCTGCCTCAAGCGCTTTAATTTTATCGATGGCTTTACCACTGCCACCACTAATTACTGCACCAGCGTGCCCCATACGCTTTCCTTTTGGCGCTGTGAGTCCGGCAATGTAAGACACCACCGGTTTAGATACGTTGGACTTAATGTATTCTGCCGCTTCTTCCTCAGCAGATCCTCCAATTTCACCTACCATAATGATCGACTTCAGTTTGTTTATCAGCTTCAAAAAGTTCTAAACAATCAATAAAATTCATACCCTGAATAGGATCGCCGCCAATACCAATACAGGTACTTTGCCCTAGACCTACTTGGGTGGTTTGGTGTACGGCTTCGTAGGTTAGTGTGCCTGAGCGTGATACCACGCCCACGCTACCTGCTTGATGAATGTTACCTGGCATGATGCCGAGTTTGCATTCATCTGGGGTGATAACGCCTGGGCAATTCGGACCAATTAAAGTTGAATTTGAATCTCTTAAAATCGCTTTAATTTTAAGCATATCTTGCACAGGAATGCCTTCAGTGATACAAACGATCACTGGCATTTCAGCTTCAATGGCTTCAATAATCGAAGCATAAGCAAAGCGTGGTGGCACGTAAATCATGGTGGCATTCGCACCCGTCTCATCCATTGATTCTTTGACTGAGTTAAACACAGGTAAGTCTAAGTGAGTTTGTCCACCCTTACCCGGAGTAACGCCGCCAACAAATTGCGTACCATAAGCAATTGATTGTTTAGAATGAAACGTACCTTGTTTGCCGGTAAAGCCTTGGGTAATGACTTTAGTGCTGGAATTAATTAGTACACTCATGCTGATAACTCCACAATCTTGATGGCTGCTTGAGTAAGATCGGCCTCAGTAGTAATATCAAATTTCGATTGGTCTAATAATGTGAGTCCTTGTTTTGCATTAGTGCCTTCTAACCGAACAACAATCGGTAAAGTTAAACCCACCTTCTCAATAGCTTGTAAGATGCCTTCGGCAATCAGATCACAGCGCACAATGCCTCCAAAAATGTTAACCAAAATACCTTCAACGTTGTTTTCAGTTTGAATTAACTCAAAAGCTTTGGCGACACGCTCAGCTGTGGTACCACCACCCACATCTAAAAAGTTAGCCGGTGACCCGCCATGGTGCTCAATCAAATCCATGGTGGCCATGGCTAAGCCTGCACCATTGACCATGCAGCCAATCGTACCATCAAGTGAAATATAGTTAAGTTGATATTCCGCTGCTTGTCTTTCTTTTTCATCTTCTTGTGAAATATCACGCAGTTCAATAATGTCTTCGTGTCGATAGAGGGCGTTATCGTCAAAATCGATTTTGCCATCGAGTGCCAATAGCTCGCTTTCTGTTGTAGTAATGAGTGGATTGATCTCAATTAAGCTCACGTCTTTGGTGGTGAAGATTACATATAAGCCAATCAATGCATTACTAAATTGTTTGGCCAGATCACCTTCAAGATTGAGTTTTTCAGCAATTGAAAAACAATCTTGTGTTGTTAAATTTCCTAGTGGGTCGACCCCAAATTTGATGATTTTATCCGGTGTTTCAGCGGCTACTTTTTCAATATCCATGCCACCTTCAGTTGAGGCTAAGACCGTAATTTTTTGCGTTTGTCGATCAATCAGTAAGCCTAAATAAAGCTCACGCTCTATGTTTTGTCCGCTTTCTATTAGTAGTTGATTAATTGGTAAACCTTTGGTATCTGTTTGCGGTGTAACCAGATTTGAACCAAGCAGCGTATTGCAAGCATTTTCTACTTCCTCAACACTACGACATAAAACAACACCGCCACCTTTACCGCGCCCACCAGCATGTACTTGTGCTTTGACCACCCAAAGTTCACCACCCAACTCAGCACAAGCTTTATCCGCATCTTCAGTGTTGCCAATTAAGATTGCTGCAGGTGTTTGAATAATATTGAATTGCCTAAATAGGGATTTGGCTTGGTATTCGTGTATGTGCATGAAAAAGTGCGTAAAATAAGATGCTTAAATTTTACACTTAATACTTAAAAAAATGGCGCATTACTCCACTAGTCAATTTAAAAACGGCTTAAAACTAATGTTAGATGGCAACCCTTGTTCAATTATTAACAATGAGATTCGTAAACCCGGTAAGGGGCAAGCCTCTAACAAGGTTAAGCTGAGGGACTTAGTTACGGGTAAAACCCTAGAAAAGACGTTTAAGTCCGGCGAATCTGTAGAGGGTGCAGACGTAATGGAATTGGATATGCAATATTTGTATAACGATGGCAGTGAGTGGAATTTTATGGACCCAGATACGTTTGATCAGTACGTGATTAATGATGGTGCTATGGATGATGTTAGAGGGTATTTGGTAGAGCAAGACATGTGCGTGGTAACGCTTTGGAATGATAATCCAATCTCAGTTACGCCACCTAATCATGTGATGCTTGAAGTGGTTGATACTGATCCTGGCCTCAAAGGTGATACGGCAGGTACGGGCGGAAAACCAGCTACGATGAACACAGGCGTGGTAGTTCAAGTGCCATTATTCATCAGTATTGGTGAAAAAGTGAAAGTGGACACACGCACAAATGAATATGCGGGACGCACTTAAAAAACGCGACAATTTCTTAGCGCAAATACGACAATTCTTTTCTCAGCGAGATGTCGTTGAGGTGCAAACACCCCAACTTTTAGACACTCCAGTTGCCGATGCTTATATTGACAGCATTACAATGCAAGTCAATAAAGACATTGAACAAAAATCAAAATATCTACACACTTCTCCCGAATTAGAAATGAAAAAACTGCTCGCGCATGGCAGTGGGGATATTTATCAGATTTGCACTGTTTTCCGTGACAATGAACAGGGTGCACAAAATTTTAACGAATTTTTAATGTTGGAATATTATCGTTTGGGTTTTGATGTGCATCAATTGATGGATGATATTGTTCAATTGTTAAATGCATTAGGCATTCAGAGTCGAGTTAGTAAGCTTTCTTATGCGCAGGCTTTTTTTGAATACACCGATATTGACATTCTTAATACAGATTTTGAAGCGCTAAAAGTGGTTGCTAAAACACACGGTTTAAGCACTGATTTTGAATGGATTGAAGATCTACAAATTTTTCTTTTTACGCATTTGATTGAACCAAAATTAAAAGACTTACCTTTGTGCTTTATTTACGATTATCCTATCATGCAGTCTGCCTTAGCTAAAGTGGAAGGACAAGTGGCACATCGGTTTGAGCTGTACATGAATGGGGTTGAAATTGCTAATGGTTACGATGAGTTACAAGAGGCAAAAACTTACCAACAACGTTTTAATGATGAAATCAATAAACGAAGTGTTTTGGATAAAACATCAGTTGACCTGGATAAAGGTTTTTTATCAAGCTTGCAAAATCCTTTGCCACAATGCGCAGGCGTGGCGATTGGAATAGAGCGATTATTGTCTCAAATTAATTTAAAATAAGAGCTGTACTAAGTTTTGTTGAAAAATCTTAAAATTTCCCATGATTAAATCATTTTTTTTGATTCTGTTGTTTAGTTTGAATGCACAAGCGTTGCAAATTTTGCAGCCTAAAAATGATTACAAAATCGTTAAGCAGCAATTAGGACAATCGAGTACTACCCAGTCTTTATCATCAGAGCAGCTGTTGACTCAGTTAGAAAAATCGGCCAAAAGTGGTAATGCAAGAGCACAGTTCAGCTTGGCCAATATACACCAAAAAGGCATTAACGTTAAGGCTGATCCAAGACTGGCGTTTTATTGGTATTCCCAAGTAGCAAAGCAAGGTTATCCAAATGCGCAATTCATTGTGGCGAAGGATTATCATCAAGGCATTAACGCTAATAAAGATCTAGAAGTGGCACTTCAATGGTACGAGAAATCTGCTGAACAAGATTTTGTTGATGCTCAATACCAATTGGCAACAATGTACGCCCTAGGTGATGAAGTGGCAATCGACAACACAAGGGCCTATGAGTGGTATGAAAGAGCGGCACAATTAGGCCATGAGCAATCACAGTTGATTGTAGCTAAGCGTTATGATTTTGGCATTGACGTTGCAAAAAATCCGATATTAGCCAAAAATTGGTATGAAAAAGCAGTTAAACAAGGCGGTGCACAAGCGCAATATTATTTAGCCAATTTTTACGAGCGTGAAGGCAGTGTAAATAAGGCCATTAATCTGTACAAAATGTCAGCTAACCAAGGGTTTAGTGTTGCTCAATCCTACTTAGCAAATTTATATTATCAAGGTTATTTAGTTAATCAAGATGATGCTAAGGCGTTCTACTGGGCACTTTTAGCAGGTAATCAGNGNGATGTTCATGCGCAATTTTTGCTAGGACTTTTATATCGTCAGAGCATTCAAATTAAACGTGATTTATCCAAGGCAGTGGATTGGTATCAAAAAGCAGTTGATCAAAATTATGCGCAAGCGCAATACAATTTGGCCGTTCTTTATTTAAAGGGCACGGGTGTTAAAAAAGACATTGATCGTGCAATTGCATTGTTTAAAAAATCTGCTGATCAAGGTTATGCAAAATCTCAGTACGCCTTGGCGCAGCGTTATCTTCGTGGTGAAGGGTTGGAACAGGATGAGAAAAAAGCCGTTGAATGGTTGCTTAAAGCAGCTGAAGGTGGGCACGCATTAGCGCAATACACTTTGGCGCTTAGCTATAAGTTAGCTCAAGGCGTGGAAAAAGACATTGAGCAAGAGGCCTTTTGGTATCAAAAATCTGCCAATCAGGGTAATTTAGAAGCTAAATATCAGCTAGCGTTATTATTGATTAAAGGTCAAGGTGTAGAAAAAGACACTGCCAAAGCGCTTTCTATTTTGCTTGGTTTATCTGACCAAGGGCACCCGTCTGCGCAACATCAACTGTACAAAATCTACAGTCAAGGTGAAGTGGTGGATCAAGACGAAACTTTGGCCAGAGTTTATTTATTTAGAGCATCAGAAGGTGGTTATGCCATTGCTCAATATCGCTTGGGTCAGATTTATCACGAGCAATCAATGCCTCAAGAAGCAATGATGTGGTTAACTTTATCTGCTAAGCAGAATCATTCACAAGCCAAACAATTACTGGAAAACATCTATCAAGAAATAGCAGATAAAATGGCGGAAGATGAATTGAAGATCGCTAATATCGAGTCGACGGTAAATAATGAAACCAAGCAGATTAATGATGCTACATTAGAAGGTCAGAAACTGACTGATAAAATTGCCAGCTTTATTCCTGATCAAAATTTAATTGCTAAATCATTAGAAAGCAACACCAAGGTCATGACCAATTTAGATAAACTGATCATGAATGCAAAGCAAGGTAATCCAGTTTCTCAGCATAATTTAAGTACAATTTACAGCCTTGGCAGTATCGTCAGTAAGGATAATAAAAAAGCCTTTATGTTGATGCAAGAATCCGCTAACCAAGGTCTTATCCAGTCACAAAATGGTTTGGCAATGATGTACTTGAATGGTATTGGTGTTGAAACTGATTATGAAAAAGCACATTTTTGGGCCAGTGCTTCGGCCAGAAAAGGCGACCAAGAGGGTAAGCAAATTTTACGTTATTTGATTTCTAGATTAAAGTAGCATGTTGACCATGAAAAACGCAACTAAACATTTTTGGGAAAAGATCTCGCTCGATCAGATGACGCAAGCACAATGGGAATCTCTATGCGATGGTTGTGGGCGTTGCTGTTTGCACAAACTAGAAGATGATGACACGAATGAGGTGTTTTTTACCGATGTGGCTTGCCGTTATCTGGATGAAGAGACTTGCCAATGCCCACATTACAGTACGCGTCAATCCCTAGTGCCCGATTGCCTTACCATTCATCACAATTGGGGCGATAAATTCAATTGGTTGCCAGGCACTTGTGCTTATCGGTTGCTTCATGAGGGCAAAGAACTGTTTGATTGGCATCCTTTGATCAGTGGCGATGTTAATTCGGTACACTTGGCTGGTGTATCAGTGCGTGGCCGTACCTTTAGAGATGACGAAGTGGAAGAGAAAGATATTTATAAACATGTAATTACTTGGGTGAATTAATGAATAAAAAAATAGTATTATTATTACTACTACTAACCACTAGAGTTTTTGGTGAATGGCCACATGAAAATATTTCACAAGCGGTATTCGCCACTTCAATAGAAGATAGGGCGCCTGTTGAGATAGTGACTGAAGCTAATGATTCTTTAGGTAAAATTTACTTCTTTACCAATGTTCGTAATTTAACTGGGGATAAAATCACCCATCGTTGGATTTACAAAGATAAAGTTAAGGCTGAAATCATTTTTGATATTAAAGGTAAGCGTTGGCGTGTATGGTCCAGTAAAAATCTTTGGCACAAGTGGACAGGGCAATGGAAAGTAGAGGTAGTAAATCAACAAAATGAAATACTATTGACAAAAACATTTGAATTTGGAAAGGAAAATGGATAAAGTAGTACTCGCTTATTCAGGCGGATTAGACACCAGCATTATCGTTAAATGGCTTCAAGATACTTATCAGTGCGAAGTGGTTACCTTTACTGCTGACATTGGTCAGGGTGAAGAAGTTGAGCCTGCACGTGCTAAAGCCAAAGCTGCCGGTGTTAAAGAAATCTATATTGAAGATTTACGTGAAGAATTTGCACGTGATTTTGTCTTCCCAATGTTTCGTGCGAATGCAATTTACGAAGGCGAGTATTTACTCGGCACTTCCATTGCACGTCCATTAATTTCTAAGCGCTTGGTAGAGATTGCCAACGAAGTGGGTGCCGATGCAATCAGTCATGGCGCCACTGGTAAGGGTAATGATCAAGTTCGTTTCGAGCTTAACGCTTATGCACTCAATGCTGATATCCAAGTGATTGCCCCATGGCGTGAGTGGGATTTATCTTCTCGTGAAAGTCTAATGGCTTATGCAGAAAGCCATGGTATTGAGATTGATTACAAAAAACAAAACAAGAAATCGCCTTACTCTATGGATGCAAATTTACTACATATCTCATACGAGGGCGATATTTTAGAAGACCCATGGGCAGAGCCTGAAGACGACATGTGGCGTTGGACAGTGTCACCAGAAAATGCACCAAACAAAGCCGAATACATTGAAATCACTTATTCTAAGGGCGACATTAAAGCCATTGATGGTAAAGCAATGAGTCCTGCTACAGTGATGGAAGTATTAAATCAACGTGCTGGCGCACATGGTATTGGTCGTGATGACATTGTTGAAAATCGTTTTGTTGGTATGAAATCACGTGGTTGTTACGAAACTCCGGCGGGCACAGTGATGCTTAAAGCCCATCGTGCGATGGAAAGCTTAACACTTGATCGCGAGGCAGCACACCTTAAAGATGAGCTCATGCCAAAATACGCTGAAATGATTTATAACGGTTTTTGGTTTGCGCCAGAGCGCGAAATGCTACAAGCAGCAATTGATAAAACCCAAGAAACCGTGAATGGTACAGTTCGTCTTAAGTTGTATAAAGGCGGTATTACCGTGGTTGGGCGTAAATCAGACGATTCACTGTTTAGTGAAAAAATAGCCACTTTTGAAGATGATGGAGGTGCGTACGATCAAAAAGATGCGGCTGGATTTATCAAACTTAATGCATTGCGTCTACGCCTTAAGGCTTTAAAGTAGAAAAAATCGGTCGTTCTTAAAATTTCCTAAATTTTTCAAAATACCCACTAAAAATACCATTTAGCTGGTATTTTTGTCCATAAATAGCTATTTTTTTTAGGAAAAAGTAGGTTTTTTATATTATTATAAGTGCGATTGGATTATTTCCTAAATTTTATCTTTATAGAATATCAGCCATAGGTTTGTGAGATAATCAAAACCGTGAATTTAATCAAACTTTTACTATCAACTACTGTTGTTTTCTACTTTACTAATTCTTTAGCGAAAGTGCAAGATAAAGATCTTGAGTATAAAACCTGGAAAAAGACTGAACATGGAGTGGTATTTTCTTTAAAGCAGTTATCGGTAGAGCAGCTAAATGCATTTTATTATGCCCGTGGTTTTAGCGTTGAGCAAATACATCCGTATGCCTATAGTTGTGCGTATTCTACGGTTTTGCAAAATAATAATGCGCTCGGGAGTATGCATTTTGTTCGTAGCAAATGGGATATAAGTAGCAATAACAAAATTAAAAAAATCATAACAAGTGCTAGTTGGTTGCAAGGATTTAAACAGGCCGATGTTAAGCCTTCAGCTTTAATTGCTTTTCGCTTATCTCAACTTCCTGAAGAGCAAAGTTACAACCCTAATGGTGACTGGAATCAAGGAATATTATCTGTGGGATTAAAGAGTGGTGCTAAATTTGACATAATCATCCGTTGGGATGTAGATAATAAGCCATATGAATTTACTATACAGGGGGTTAATTGTATTTAATTAAACCTAAAATATTAGTAGTTATCATTGTGATATTATTTTCAGTAACAACTGCTTATGCGCAGCCACTTACTTATAGTCTTACTGAGTTAAAGTCATATAAAGATGTTCCGGAGTTAAAGTTACTAGATCTGGATGAGGAATCTTTTGACATTAAGTCATTAAAGGACAGAGTTGTAGTGGTGAATTTTTGGGCGACTTGGTGTCCGCCGTGTCGTCAAGAGATGCCGTCTTTAGAGAAGCTACGTCTACTTACAGAGGATAAAAATATTACTATTATAGCGGTTAGTGTTGGCGAGGAAATAGACCCTGTGTTTTCATTTATTAACAGTATCGATCCGTCTCCAGAATTCCCCATACTTTTTGATAATGATGCTTCAACAATGGACAAGTGGGGCGTACTAGGATTGCCTACTACTTATGTTATTAATAAAGATTTTAAAATTGCTTATAAGGCAGTTGGTGGGCGTGAATTTGACCATCCAGATATAGTTAATAAGATTATTAATTTGTCAAAATAAAGACGAATAATAAAAAAGCCTGATAAAAATCAGGCTTTTTTTGTGTATGGAGGCCGGAACCAGAGTCGAACTGGTCTAGATGGATTTGCAATCCACTGCATAACCGCTTTGCTATCCGGCCAAAAAGAAAAAAAGCCCAATCATAGGGCTTTTAAAACTTGGAGCGGGAAACGAGATTCGAACTCGCGACATTCACGTTGGCAACGTGATGCTCTACCAGCTGAGCTATTCCCGCAATAGGTGGCAAATTATAGTGTTT
>JGI26239J51126_1000985_pt1 | contig 13628 bp, 13 predicted proteins | sample SaaInlV_130m_DNA_3_FD_51126 | JGI IMG/M metagenome (IMG submission 51126)
AAAGAAGTTAAAGAAGTTAAAGAAGTTAAAGAAGTTAAAGAAGTTAAAGAAGTTAAAGAAGTTAATGAAACTAAAGAATCTATTGAACAAGATAAAGGTGGTTTATAACCTTATCGCAAACAGCCATTGACGTTTGCATATTGTGTTTTTTTTAAAACTATTTGATCGGTAATTAAATTAAGGTGGCAATCATTCTTAACATGGAAAGAATTCATTGTTACCCCTGAGATAAGGAAGGGGCATGTATTTAGCAAAAAAAATAAAACTGGTTCTCTACCCTATATTGATCACATTATGCTTAACAGGCTGTGTTGAAAAGGAGATCTTTCAGGCATTACGGGATAAAGGTCTCGTTGTTAAATTAGGACCTCCTGTACTCTCAGGAACCTATGCCGCCTTTTATCAGAATGGCCAAAAGAAAGTTGAGGGTGGTATTCGAAATGATCAACGTGAAGGTTTATATACCTGGTGGTATGAGAATGGTCAAAAAAAAGCTGAAGGATTCTATAAAAAGGGGAAAATCACTGGGCTTTGGACCTCATGGTATGCACAAGGACAAAAGGAAAGTGAACGGATTATTAAAAATGGTAAGATTTCAGGACTCGTAACGCTATGGACTGAACAAGGGCATAAAAAGGTTGAAGTCAATTACCAACCAGAAAGTGATGGCGTTCTCTGGACGGAATGGTATGACAATGGTCAGAAAAAAGAAGAAGTTGCTTTTAAAGGTGACCTTGTTCAGGGCTTAAGAACCCTTTGGCAAGAGAGTGGATTTAAAGAAATAGAAATTAATTATAAAGATGGAAAACCCAATGGCCTGCGCTCTGAATGGTATGGTAACGGTCAAAAAAAATTAGAAGCCAATTTTTTAGACGGTCAATTACAGGGGAATTTAATTCTTTGGTTTGAAAATGGTCACAAAAAGGTAGAGGCCTTCTTTCAGAACAACAAGAAGCATGCGACCTCACTCTGGTGGTATGAAAATGGACAGGAAAAAGTTAAAGCACATTACCAAAACGACCGACTGAACGGTGAAGTTATTCGTTGGAATCAAGACGGTTGGAAAACCAGTAATTGTCAGTATAAGTCTGGAAATCTGGAGGGGAGTTGTTTTAGATGGGATGCCAAAACTAAAGAAAACATGAAGGCTTATTATAAAAAAGATAAACTATACGGTCCCCTTATCTGGCGCAATAAATTTGGTCAAAAACTATCTCAAGGCACTTATATCAATAATTATCGAGAGGGTGAATTTATTTGGTGGATTGAAGGTAAAAAGTCTGTTCAGGCTAATTATGAAAAAGGCAAACTACACGGTCATTTAACCCAATGGGTTAATGGCGTCAATAAAATACAGGAATTTAATTACAGTAAAAACCGGCTTGAAGGACTATCCACACGCTGGTCCAAACGAGGCAATAAATTATCACAGCTCAATTATGAAAATAATGTGATCAACGGCATTGAAACCACTTGGTTTCCTAATGGGCAAAAACGTTATGAAGGTCATCACCATAAGGGAAATATAGATGGCAAGTGGACTTGGTGGGATGATGACGGTGACTTATTATTAACTCGGCAATATAATAAAGGTATATTAATGCCTTAAAATAATTGAAGATTCATTAAGCTAACTGACATAACATAGACAGTACACAGTTTCTTTTGAAAAATAAATTTATGTATCGGACGTCACCGTATCATCTACAAAACACGGTGTTCTTTTTTTCCAGACGACATGGCTTATTAAATAGACGCTACTGATGGGTTTTATTAGCTTTACCAAAATGTCTTTCTAGTTCTCACTTACAACAGGTTCCAATGTTTTTTTTCAAAAAATTAAAGCAAAAATATGCCCATGATCGCTTAATTGAAGATTATCTGTATCAGTCAGTGTGCCAAGAGCTTAAATCCAACTATGTTCGCGAAGGATTGTGGACCAAAGCACAAATGAATAGCGGGGGTGATTTGAATTTACAGAAATCACTCTACATCAAATATCGAAAACAAATCCTCAAAGATGAACTAAAACAAACCGAAGACCTGAATTTATACGGCGATCTCGACCCTGACCAAGAACTCAGCGCACAAGATAATGTTACTTCTTTTTTACTCATCAGCATATTGGTCGTCGTTAGTATCACTATTTACACCGTTACGACGATGCCATCATTGGCACGGGTCTCTGAAGTGATTATTGACCAGCCCGGTCAAAAACACATTGATTTGATTCAGACTAAACCAATGACTACACTTGATAATTCAGTCCTGGTTAACAAGACAACATTTAAAAAACCGATCGCGCTCATTGAGCAAAACCAATTGTTTTATGTCACCGGTGAAACACAACCGTTTACCGGGGAGTTTATTGACTACCAACATACCTCTGAGCAAGGTGAAGATTATTTTAAAGTTATCAAAAACTTTTCTGCGGGCAAACTGCACGGACTAATAACTTATTGGAATGAATCAAAGCGTAAAATAAAGTCAGAACACTATCAAAAAGGTTTGAAGCAAGGCATAAGTATTGCCTGGACTCATCAAGGCCAACAATTATGGCAAGAGTTTTTTAGCGGCGGTCAGCGCCAATCACGAACTGAATTTTTCGATGGCAATAAAATCACCGAGATTTATTATCAACAAGATAAGAAACACGGACCGCACACCATTTGGTACCCTAACGGACAAAAAAAACAATTAGTAAACTATGTCAATGACCAGAAGCATGGATGGTTACGACAATGGCGTGAAAATGGTTTATTGGCCTCACAGGAGCGTTATAAATTTGATGTCAAAGACGGTCAAAGAACGGAGTGGGGAGCCGATGGTAATGTTAGCAGGACGTCAACCTACCATGACGATGAACTTATCCATAGCGTAAATTTTGTTAACCGCCAAGAACATGGAAAAGAGTCGTTCTGGTATAACTCCGGTGAAAAGAAAGCCGAAGTTAATTATAACAATGGCAAAAAAGACGGTATAGCGACCTATTGGTTAAAAAATGGTCTTTTCAATAAAATTGAGCTTTATGGTAAAGGTAAGGTAAAAAATATACCGAAACCAATTACCATAAAGGAAAGAAATCAGGTTTACAAACCGTTTGGTTTTCTAATGGTAAAAAGAAAAAAGAAACGCATTATAAAAACGGTAAAGAAGAAGGGATTGCGCGTTTTTGGTATAAAACGGGAAAACTTAAAGAAGAAAAAATGTTTCGCGATGGCTACCGTTCAGGTTTGACTATTGCATGGGATCAAAGTGGCCGAAAAAACATAGAAAAACATTATAAAATGGACCAATTACATGGCCGTTATACCCTATGGGATGAAAGTGGTAACAAAGGCTGGGAAATGTATTACAAGTTGGGTAAACAAGATGGATTAAATACTATGTGGTATCCCAATGGCCAGAAAAAGTGGGAGATTCTTTACATTAATGACATAATAAACAAATCAACCTTTTGGAATGAAGAGGGTAATATTACTAAGACGGAAACCTTAGGCAGTATTACACCGTAAACAAACTGAAAATTTTAATTATTACGTAAAAAAGAACAACTGTCCCTTTTTTGGCATAAAATTGAACCGACTCAAATGGACAACAAATTGTATATAATTTTTAAATCTTTGGGAGATAACTGATATGACCAGCAAATACTCTGAGTTATATTCTGTTTTGTCAGAGGCTATCAAAGCCTTCAGTTTAAATAACATTGATGAAGGCCATGAATCGCTTATGGATTTTCTCACTCTTTTAGATCCTTTTCTAACCGAGTTACCGGCAGAAAAAATAGTTCCATTTCAAGAACTCTTAAATGAATCATTAACTTTTTTCGAAGCAAAAGATTATCTTAATTTAGCAGATAAACTATCCAATGAATTTTTGCCCTTGCTTGAAAAGACACTCATTGAATACCCCATGAATGAAGCCGGTAATCCGTTAAGCGTCGACTTGTGTCAAGCATTAGATGCTACTATCGTGGCCTTTAAACAAGAAAATAATTCCGTCGGCAATGAAAAATTAATAGAGTTAGTGGACCTTTTAAAGTCTGAAGCCGTCAGATGGCCAGAAGAGAAGATCTTACAGTTAAAGCCACTGCTGACTGAATCCCTACAACTTCAAAAGGAAAGTGACTACTCGGGTCTCATTAATGTGCTCGAAAAAAACATCTACCCGTTAGTTGAATGATTTTAAGGAAAGCGCAACCAGTTTCTTTTACTCTGCCGACTACTTTTAGTCGTTGAAGTCGCTGAAAAGACATGTTTTCTAATATCATCAACAGAAGGAATCTTAAGCACTTTACCCGCGAATAAATAATTCTCATTACCGCGAAAAAATGCTTTCGGGTTTTCTTTCATAATCACATTTCTCACCAATCGAATACTGAGATTAGTGGTGCCATAAGCTTTTAATGCAATCCCTTTGAGCGTATCACCCTTTGCAATGGTGTAACGTTGACCCGGTGCAATTTTACCTGGCTTAGCTTTAAGTGCTTTTTTTGCTATTTTAAATTCATTCATTAAAATAGACAGCGCATGCTGGTTGGCAGAATCAACATCTGCATAACCCGTCTTAAACGGTATCACTAAGATGAAAAATAAAATAAAACAGTTAATCATTTTGGCATTCATGAATTGGCACCTTTAGTTATAGTGCAATAACAAACTTTTGTTCACTTAGCGGTTGCATCTCACTTAAGTCACGCCCTAAGGGTATGACCAATGAGCTGTTCTTTTTTACCGAAATGACTTTAAATAAATCAATAAAATCACTGTTTAATTTTTCAGTGATATCATCAATATAATTAAGCGGTAACACCAACAATAATTGTCCAATAGTTATATTATGCATCGACCCCATTTGTAATTGAATAGATTTAGCTTTTACAGAGACATGGGTTATGGGCGGTTGACAATTGAACTGGGATTTTACCTGTTGCCAGGACTCAGTTAACCACGCTTCTACCTGATGATCTAGGCGAGCCGCATTTTGATCTGAAAAATAATCGACTGGCAAGGCCTCAAAAATTTGAGTAATTTCATGCTGTTCAAAAGGGGGTTTATTATCATGATAAACCATGGATAGTTTAAATTCTTTGTTAACAGGCAAGGTGTTTTCGATGTCTGTTTCTACCAGTCGAGTAATACTATCCAGATAATTAAAAGAAGCGGTCAACCCTCGATACAGATCATAGGTAATATTTTTCATACGATCCGGTTGATGCCACTTTGCCATAATAGTAATCAATTGCGTGTTGGTTTTACCATTTGACGGTAAAAAGCTTGCACCGTAGTAGCTTTTATATTGGTATTGTTTTTTTAAAACAAAACCGCTTTCATTCTGGATTAAACGATTCATCTTTTTTGATGCCGCACGCAAGACAGCGCTTAGATCATGCGTAGCATCTGAAGTAATATTACCATCACGAATAACCTTCACCGCAACTTGTTTTCGCAACCGATTACTTGAACATGAATTAGGATCTGTATCTTTTAAAAAATGAATACCTGCCTTCACATAATGATTTTTACCCGCTGACGTTTCCTCAAGAATATCAATTTTCTGAATGGAAAGATTTGATTTCAAAATCACGGTTTCATGTAACTGCCCGTGACTATCAAGCATACTGTTACTGATGAGGTTAGCCTTTTGACTTAACGCTGCTTTTCTGAGTGCATCTGAAATAGCCTGTTTTTTCGCTTGTATCAGTTGTCCCGACTGAATGGTGGCGTTACCTTCTGATTCNATGTAATTCGCCTGTGCTGTGGTACACAACAGGGCAACAAAAACACTAAAGATTTTCTTCATTCGGCTAACTATTGTTCAGCATCGAACGTAGATCGTTTACGATGGTTGAGGTTAATTCCAGTTTGGTTTCATAACTGTCATCCCCGACCGGCGAAATGCTTACTAAGTGTGCCCCATAAATAAGACCTTGTACATGGGCTCTTAAGGTATCACTTGAAACCACCATATCTTCAACCGTTGTTGTTGAATTAATGTTTTGGCCATAGACTTGTTCAATCAGGTTGCGATAGGCATCTAATTTGGAGGCTCTCATGGCCATTAAACGTCTTTGCGATATGTTATCGCTGTGTTGAGTGCTGATGTTGGCATAACCTACAGCAATTAATACCTCTTTTTTATAAACGGGTAAAAATTTCTGATCAGCAGATGTATCTTCAGACATGACTTTATATTCAGTTTTCGCCGAACAGGCTGTTATCAACATCATAAATAACATAATTAATATTTTTTTCAGCATCACACCGCTCCAATGCAAATAATAAACAAATCCATAGCCACTCAATTGTGTAGCAATCACTATCCAGTAAACGTGCAATAAACATGCCTGTTTTCAAATACCCACTGTTACCGCCATTCTCACTGTTAATTCAAGAAAATAACCGATACTGTTTATAGTTAAAACGGCAAATGATTGCCGTTTTAACTATAAATCTCAATACGGGCTCTGGTCAATTAAGGGTGCAAAGAAAAGACCTTAAAAAGGCAATGAATAAAGCTCTGCCCTAAGCCATTGGCACTATAGTTGCTCAGTATTTATATGGTTTCATTTATAAAGTATAAATGCGCAATTATCAATTAATGTTAATAATAACAATCAATAACTTAAGCTATAGTATGAAGCAAGTACCCTGTCAAAATAATGTAAACGCTAATGATTAATAACGCGGCACTGTCAAATTTTTGGCAGTCATTTTCAGTGCCTAATTCATCTTCACTGGTGATTCCGAGCGTATTATTCTGCATCATTATGATGATGGTGGTACCCCTTCCGCCTTTTTTACTGGATTTGTTTTTTACCTTTAATATCACGCTATCGTTAGTGATAGCTATGATTTGTATTAATGCGCTTAAACCCCTTGATTTTTCATCATTCCCAACTGTTTTATTATTTGCCACACTGTTACGGCTTGCACTTAATGTCGCCTCTACTCGTGTAATTTTGGTTGAAGGACACAATGGAACGGACTCAGCCGGAACGGTTATACAAGCCTTTGGTGATTTTATCATTGGTGGTGATTATTTTGTCGGGATCATCGTTTTCTCCATTTTGATGATTATCAACTTTATCGTTATCACTAAAGGGGCCGGTCGCGTTTCTGAAGTGACTGCTCGTTTTACCTTAGATGCCATGCCCGGCAAACAAATGGCGATTGATGCTGATTTGAATGCCGGAATAATCACCAAAGAAGCCGCCAAACAACGTCGTGAAGAAGTCGCCGCAGAATCTGAATTTTATGGTTCTATGGATGGTGCTTCAAAATTTGTGAAGGGCGACGTCATTGCCGGTTTCATTATTTTAATAATAAATGTTCTCGGTGGTTTAGTGATTGGAACGTCAACCCATGGAATGACTTTTAATGATGCCGCGCATACCTACGTTTTATTAACCATTGGTGATGGTTTAGTCGCACAAATTCCATCACTGTTATTATCAACGGCTACCGCCATTATCATTACCCGAGTGTCGTCAAGTTCATCGATGCACAGTCAATTAAAATTACAAATGGGTGACCCGCAGCCCTTAGCGGTGACTGCAGGTATTTTGACTATTTTAGGTTTTATTCCCGGCATGCCACATTTCGTATTTTTATTTCTGGCTGCGATTGCAGGTGGCATTGCTTTTTATTCCGCACGTTCAGGAAATTATCTCCCGTCAGACACCAGTGTACAAGGGGAGGGCGGCGATGTTGAAGAAGACGAAGACCCCAAAACTAAAGAGTTAAGTTGGGACGATGTTCCACGCCTTGATGTTATTGGACTTGAAGTCGGCTATGCACTGATTCCTTTGATTGATCAGTCACAAGGTGGTGACTTAATGCAACGGATAAAAGGAGTCCGAAAAAAAGTATCTCATGATTTAGGGTTTTTAGTTCCAACAGTCAGACTGCGAGATAATTTAGAATTCTCTCCCAACCAATATCGGATCAATATTAACGGTGTAAGCCGTGGACAAAGTGAATTAATTCCAGGAAAGGAACTCGCTATTAACCCCGGTGTAACACACGGTGAATTAAGCGGCATTGACACACAAGACCCGGCTTTTGGAATGCCTGCCGTATGGATTGACCCTTCAGAACGCGAATACGCCCATACTCTGGGATACACGGTAGTCGATCCGTCAACGGCTTTAGCCACCCACTTAAATAAAATTATTTTAGAAAATGCCAAAGAAGTCTTTGGCTATGATGAAGCTCAACAACTCCTCGACCAATTAGCTGAAGTAGCCCCTAAACTGGTTGAAACATTAGTACCTAATAAGTTATCTTTGGGCGCTTTTACAACCGTATTACAAAATCTTCTGGCCGAAGAAGTCCCTATCCGTGATATGCGAACCATCGTAGAAACGTTATTAGAAACCGCTGAACAAACTCAAAATCCAGATTTGTTAACATCGGCGGTCAGACCCACTATTGGTCGCATGATAGTTCAATCACTTGTTGATGTAGAAGAATCGTTAAAAATTATTACGCTATCCACAGAAATGGAACAATTATTACATGACGTGCTAACGAGAAGTCAGAACAAGGTCTGGCTATTGAACCTAATCTTGCAGAACAGTTATTATCTAACCTTAAAACCAGTAGCGAAGATATTGTTAATCAAGGAATACAACCTATTTTAGTCGTCTCTCCCGGGATTAGACCCTGGATAGCTAAAATGGTCCGTCATCGTATCCATGGAATGACCATTATAGGTTATAACGAAATTCCTGATGAAAAAGAAGTCCATGTGATTCACACTGTTGAATATAAATCTGATCAATAACGGCTTATATTATGAATATTAAAAGAATTGTAGAAATCGATACCCGCACTGCCATGGACAAGGTTAGAGAGTTGTTTGGCGATGATGCGGTCATTTTATCGAATAAAAAACTGGGTAAAAAGGTAGAAATTATTGCTGCTATTGATCTTGAAGATGGCGTTGTTGATGTTAATCAATCTAAAGCCGCACCCGTTGGTAAAGAATCAACCGATCATGAATATGAATCTTTTTTTAAAGTGATGCAAAACCAAAATAATCCCGTTGATTATCAAACATTATCAGCTGAAGCTCACTATAAGGCACAGCAACAGATCACAAACCATGGGCATCAGCCACATCAGTCTTTTACCGCCATTGATAGACGCCATTCACAGTATGAGGGATCGCCGGCTAAACTACGCGCCGGTAACAAAGGTCACTCCGGTTCAACAACACCGTCAATAAAACTGAACAATGGAAAAAAAACACCTGAGCCAAAATCTACCGTAAAAGCGACGACTAAAATCAAAAAAACGACGACACCTAAAACTAAAAGAACAGCCTTTCCTAAAACGGCTCTTTCAAAAAATAAACGTAAAACGCAATCCAACGCAAAAAAAACAACCCCGATAGAAAACAACAAAGCCCAAAACATAGAACCGATTATTGGAAACATGAATGCTCAGAATTCAAAATCTGACCAGATAATTGAATCAATGAGTACGGAATTATCTACTTTGCGCAACCTGATTGAATCACATTTTCAAAATTCTAATACTACAGACAGTCCTATTGAATCAGAGGCGATTCTTCAACACTTACAGTCCTTAGGTTTTTCAGATAATATTATTAATACCATCAAACAAAATTGCTTAATGGCCAGTGATAGTGATCTTAATTGGTTCAGTGCTGAAGAGTGGTTGACAGAACACATTAATATCTCATCAATCGATCCTGTACGGGAAGGGGGCGTTTTTGCTTTTGTAGGTATGGCCGGTGTGGGTAAATCGACGACGATTGCAAAAATAGCGTCACAATATGCCATGACTAATGGTATGGAGAAAATCGCCTTACTCACATTAGATCATAATCGAATTGGCGCTAAAGAACAGATGAAACTAGTCGGTTTTATGCTGGGTATTGAGGTCTGTGAAGTCTTGGATAAAACTGAATTAGCCATAATGCTAAATACTTTAAATGATTATGATTTGATTTTAATTGATACACCCGGTAACAACTTTCAGAATGATGACTTCATTGACACGATTAATGTTTTAAACAGTGATGACGTATCCGCACAGATTTTTTTAACACTCTCTGCGAACAGTCAATCCAAAGCTAATGAATTATTTTGTAACACACTCGTTAATGAAACCGATGGTGTGATTATTACTAAAACAGACGAAGCACTTAATTTAGGCGAAATATTATCGACGGTGATTGAATCGGAATCTGAAATTGTTCTGCTGACCGATGGTCAACAAATACCGAATGATTTACACCGGATAACCGCTAAAGAACTGCTACAGTCGGTTTTAGAAAGAAAAGATGCTAACTTAACGGCTATTGATTTACCATAACATGATTATTTCAGTTTAATAACGCGCTATTAAAATTAACTAAGCATTTAATTTGCGTTAACAATGAATAGAGAAGGGGACCTATGAAAATATTACATAATGCATTAGGTGTACACGAACAAGCCTTGAATTTACGGCAAATGCGATCAACTGTTTTAGCATCAAATATTGCTAATGCCGACACTCCCCATTATCGAGCACGGGATTTCAACTTTTATACGCTACTTAAAGATATGGAAACCCAGTCAATACGATCAACCCATAGCAATCATATTGATTTTTCAAAGAATGCCTTAGATTTAGGCTTAAAATACCGGATTCCAACAACGCCTTCTATCGATGGTAATACCGTCGAATCTGATACCGAGAATAATTTATTTGCTGATAACACCATGCGTTATCAGGCCACATTAACATTCCTTAATCAGCGAATAAAAGGCGTTTTAACCGCCTTAAAAGGTGAATAAATTGACCCTTGATTCTACATTAAACAACCATCAGGTCTAAAAAAATGAACCACAGCAAGTCATCTAAGCAAAAACCGGTTCAGGTTATTGCTATTACTAGCGGAAAAGGGGGCGTTGGGAAAAGCAATACCTCCATTAACCTATCGATAGCTTTATCCAGAAAAGGAAAAAAAGTATTACTCTTAGATGCTGATCTGGGCTTGGCCAATATCAATGTCATGCTCGGGTTACGTCCTGAGTTCAACTTATCACACGTTTTAAACGGTGAAAAGTCATTAACACAAATCCTTCTTTCAGGCCCTGAAAACATTAAAATTATTCCATCCTCTTCAGGTATCCAATACATGAGCGAATTAGGGGAGCGTGATATTGGTTTATTGATTCAAGTTTTTAGTGAATTAGAGGAGGATTATGATTATTTAATCATTGATACCGCCGCAGGTATTTCTGGTAGTGTTCTATATTTCCTCAAAGCTGCTCACCAGGTCGTTATTATTGCCACCGACGAACCGTCTTCCATTACGGATGCCTATGCATTAATTAAAGTCCTAAAAAAAGAACACGGAATAAGCAACTTATTTTTTATAGCAAATATGGTTGATAGTGCCAATCAAGGTCGTATCTTATATGAAAAGATTAATAAAACAGTCGACCGGTTTTTGGGCGGCGGTTTAATTTTCTTAGGCAGTATCCCTTTTGATCGGCAGATAACGATATCTAACCGATATCAAACACCGATTATCACTTCAGATCCAAGAGCCTCGGCCAGTTTATCCTACATGCGGGTTGCAAGGAATATTTCCAACTGGTCAACACCCGTGATTCCACGAGGTGATATTGAATTCTTTTTTGAACGTTTCTTTGAGCAACTATCACATCATTGATGAGAGATTTAGCACTCTATGTGGATAGCCAAGAAAAAATTGATTATTCACAGGTATTAACCGAATTTTCTCCTTTAGTAAAACAGGTTGCACAGCACCTTGCCGCACGACTGCCCTCTAATATTGAACTGGATGATTTAATTCAGGTCGGTTTAATTGGTTTATTAGAAGCGCATCAAAACTTTGATTGTCAAAAGAATGTTCAGTTTGAGGCTTTTGCAAGAATCAGAATAAGAGGGGCCATGATCGATGAAGTCCGCCGTGTAAGCGATCTCCCTCGTTCTGTTATGAAAAGTATACGGGATGTCAATCAAGCACGAAATGAACTCGAACAAGAATTAGGCCGCGCTGTTTCTGANCATGAGATCGCTGACCATATGGGCTTGTCGNTACATGAACTACAATCNCAACAACATAAAAATCATACNCTGCANACAACTTCACTTGATTTTATAACGGAGAACAACCATTCCGTTGAACCTTTATTTAGCGGTCTANCCATAATCGAGAGTCTTGACAAAGAAGCGCTTAGTCAGGAACTCATTAAAGCCATTGATCAACTGCCCGAAAGAGAGCAACTTATTTTCTCCTTGTATTATTCAGATGAACTAAATTTGAAAGAAATAGCCGAAGTATTAGGACTTACTGAGTCACGTGTNTGCCAAATTCAGAAAGCATCAATNGTTCAACTAAAAAATATTTTAAGAGATTTTTTATAGAAAATTTGNCATNATAGTAATTAGTTCATCTAACTAATCAACGTAGGTCTTTAAAANATGTTTGGANTTAGTAAGAAACCTGCAAATAAACTTGATCAAGCAAAAGCCGTTGTNCGTTCAAAGTATGAAGAATGNAAGACTCTTGACAANGACAGTCACCGCTCAGAAATTACCCGGTTACGAATGGCCATGCAAATGCGTAACCATCTCGATAAAACGTTTATCGATGCCGCCAAAGCAACAGAAGTCTTTGAAGAAAAATACAGTGGCGTACCCCTAACAGATGAATTAAAAAAGAAGAGACCCAAGGCTAAAGAATTTATGCGCTTTGAATCCAAGCTCAACGGTGTTGTCTTTACCTGGATGCCGCCTGAGTTTACTCAAGAAATGTTTTCGTTAGGCAGGTCTTATCAAAAAGTTGAAACGGATGAAGAAATGACCATTTTTAAGGCTCAAAGCATTTCTAAGAAAGTCTCAGACGACTTAAAGCTCGGTTTCGAGATTGAAGTANTACGGTTTTTAACTGAAGATGAAGACGAATAGGGCAATTAATCTTTTACAATTCCAAGCTCCTGATTGCGTACATCATCTAACGATTCGAGGTAGAATTCAATCAGCATTCCTTCATTGGTAATCCCGACTAATTTATTGTCTTGGGTAATAGGGACGCTAATACCCACAAAATCCTTCAACTGATTAAACGCTAATTCAACCGAGTCAGCGCTATCAAATTTAAAAACATCTGTTTGTAAAACATCCATTCCTGTGAGTGAATCATCTGCTTTGAGTAATCGTTTCATATCCACGCGCCCTAGTAAAATTTGATTTGAATCAACTAAATAAATATCATTTTCATCTTCACTTTCAAAATAATTTTTTTTAATTTCCGCCACGGTTTGGTTAACCTGACAACAAACAAATTGCGTGGTCATACATTCGCTGATAGGAGTGCTCCGTATAACTTGTTTTTCTTGCCCCTCAGTCAATTGAATGCCTTTTTTATCTAATTGATAATGAAATAAAGAAGGGGAGAAGTATAGCCGGGTTAATAGGTAAGAGGCGGTTACACCAGATAACACAAAAGTCGTCGCATCAAAATGCTCAGTCATTTCCAATACGATAATAACAGCCGATAAGGGCGCACCAAAAAGTGACGCCACCATAGCCCCCATTCCGGTCACAGCATAAAGGCCATCAGCATTAATAGGA
>JGI26239J51126_1000998_pt1 | contig 13557 bp, 20 predicted proteins | sample SaaInlV_130m_DNA_3_FD_51126 | JGI IMG/M metagenome (IMG submission 51126)
GTATTGTTAAGAATGAAGGTAACATATGATATTTAAAGTGGTTTTTAGTATAATAATAACTTGACTTAACTGTATCATAATAAATAGCACTATGACTATTAAAGAAAAAATTAAAGGTATATTCACCTTAAAGAATTATATAAATTTAGATGTATTAAAAGAAGAAGTAATAGAAGAACAGAAAAGACAAGAGGAAGAACAAAAGAATCAAGAAAAAGAAGAAAAGGTATAAATAAAAACAGTTTAGACGGCCAGACGAGCGTCTAAAAAAATTTGACTGGAGAATGACAGAATGACGCAATTAATAAATCCTCAACAGTTCACTGAAGCCACGGGCCTTTTAAGGTCCTTTTTTATGGCTAAAGGTTTTGAAGAGGTGCATACGCAAAACAGGTTAAGCATATTGGCGGCATGCGAAGACCCTACTACAGTAGCAACTTATAATTACGCCGGAGAAGTATGGCCACTCCCACAAACAGGCCAAATGTGGTTGGAATTCGAATTGCTCACTAAACCCCACGTTCCGGGGTTTTTTTGTGTTTCAACATCCTATAGACAAGAACCAAATATAGTACAAGGTAGACATGATTTAATTTTCCCAATGTTTGAATTTGAAATGCCAGGTAACATTGATGATTTAGAAACTATGGAAAAGGAACTTATGGAATACTTAGGTTGGTGTTCTAAGGGCGGAGTTGTTGCAAAGGATTATCTTGCATGGTGCGAAGATTTTGGTGTTGATGAACTCGAGCATGAACACGAAGAAGCAATGTGCCGTAATTGGCAAGGTAGAGTTTGCATGATTAAAAACTTCCCAAATTACACAAGTCCATTTTGGAACATGAAGCAAAATGGTGACGGAACAGCCGCAAAAATAGATGTTATTATAGCAGGAATGGAAACTATTGGCTCAGCAGAGCGTAGTAGTGACCCGTTTGAGATGCGAGAAATGTTTCATACAATTAGTGATGGTATGTATGCAGATTTACTATTTGGAACATTTGGTAAAGAGCGTGTAATAAAAGAACTAGATGACTTCCTAGCATTGGACTTTGTGCCAAGAGTAGGTGGAGGCATTGGTATGACGCGGTTTATTCACGCGATGGAACAGTATAAGGTACGTGGTATTGTAGCAAATATGCATAGATAATTTGGTATGTGAAAAGCGGACAGATGCAAGGTGCTGGAACTGGTATACAGACCCAACCGTTTATTGGGTGTCTCCGGACATTGCAGGTTCGACCCCTGCCCTTGCAGCCGCCGCTCTTTTCATTGCTAAACTAATGTTTCGTTTGCGTTCTTCTGTCGCTGGAATACCTTTATTCCAAGTAGGCTTACCCACTTTTGCTTCATGCATTTTGCGTTTAGATTCTTCTGTGTGCCTTTGCCTCGTCTTTGTCTAGCGATTTTATCTTCTTCAATTAGGCGGTAGTAATGATATTGCCAATCATTCTTATACTCTGTTTTTGCCCAGCGCATATATGAATCATTGTAATCACTTACCGAATCGATTAACTTATTACCTAACCATAGACGAAAAACATTGCCAATCATTGTGACCATTGCTTTTCTCCTATTTGTGTGTCTGTGTTTATATATTATAAACGAAACTTAGTATTTTGTCAATAAAATACCGCCTTTATTTATACTCGAAACCGGGATAAATATGTACTATGGCATTTGCTCTTTTTGTATTAATAACGGCACTATCTATTAGTGCCGTCGCTGTGTATTATAGCATTATTGGATTAATGGCTATCTTTGCGGCCGCGGCTATACCTATAGCAGTTATGGGTGTAACACTGGAAGTCGGTAAATTAGTTACCGCATCGTGGCTCTATCAGTATTGGGAAAAAATACCTAAATTTTTAAAGTATTATCTTACTTTGGCTGTAGTAGTATTAATGTTTATTACGTCAATGGGCATTTTTGGATTTTTATCCAAAGCACACGTAGAACAAACAAGTAGTGCGACACAAGCAGAAGCACGAGTTGAACGTGTAGATGAGAAAATAACTCGCTTTAAGGCTCGAGTTGATTCAATTAAAGAAAAAGTAACTCGATTACAAAGTGCAGATGTTGGACAGCAGAATACAACTATTGCTAGAGCAATTGAACAACAAACAACTAGACGAGATACTGCTTGGAACAGAGTAAGCAGTAGTATTGATCAAGAACAATCACAAATAGATGCCTTGCAATCTCAATTGGAAAAAGATATTGCTATACAAGAACAACGTACAGCAAACGCACAGCAACGTGTGCGAGATGATATAACAGTTAAAGAAAATGCCATTGAACGAGTAAACCTGCAAATAGCACAATTAGACGCCGCTGTTAAAGCATATACGGATAAAGGTGTAGAAAAGAAAACTTGGGGGCAACCAATTGACTATATTAGACGTGGTAAAGAATTGCGTGAAAAGCAAAAACCTCAACGTGATGCTTTCGCGGCCCAAATTAAAGTAATAGAAACAGAAATTAATTTAGCAAGGCAGGGTGAAATAAGAATTGCTACTGAAGTACAGAATCAAATTACTATTTTGCGTGAATCGTTAGCAGAGAATATTAAACCACACCAAGATATAATAGAAGGATTACGCACCAACGCACAAAAAGAAATTGACAATGCTAATACACAGATTACTGTATTACAAGAACAAATGAGTACAAAAGCAGATGATACAGATGCTCAAATTGGTCAATTAGAATTACAAATAGAAAGTTATTATACTAATATTGATGAATTAAAAGAAGAACGTTTTATGCTTGCTTCTACTGTACGTACATTAGAGACAGAAGTAGGCCCAGTTAAGTATATTGCTCAACTAATATATGGCAATGAGGTTACACGTGACTTATTGGAGGAAGCAGTACGCTGGGTAATTATTACAATTATATTTGTATTTGATCCACTTGCGGTATTACTTGTTATTGCTGGTAATATGACTCTTAAGAAGTTTAGAGATCCATTTGAAAAAAAAAGACGGATTCTCTCTGGTCCGAAACAGGATTCTAAACAGGAAGAAATAGTGAGAATAGAGGAAGTTGTTGTTGAGAAAATAGTTGAGAAAGAAGTTCCTGTTGAAGTAATAAAGGAAGTTATTAAAGAAGTAAAAGTTCCTGTTGAAAAAGAAATACTGGTAGAAAAAATTATAGAGAAGGAAGTTCTTGTTGAAGTTATTAAAGAAGTAGAGGTAATAAAGGAAGTTCCTGTAGAAATTGAGAAAATAGTAGAAAAAACTGTTGTAGAAACAGAGCAGATAGAGGGTAAACCCTACGTTGTATTAAAAGAAGATAAGAAAAAAGTTAAAAAGTTAGAAAGAGAAATAGCACAATTGAAAACTAAACTAACTGGTGCTGAAAATACTGCTAATTTTAATCAGGAACAGATAGGTGATTTACTTACTCGCTTAAATAGTGGTGTGAACATAGAAGAGTTTACAGATGAGGAACAAGAGTTCTTACAAAATTATTTAAGCAGACAAGATGTCCTCGGCGGATAAATTAACAATACTAACACCACCAGATAGATATTACGGTGCTGACATAAATGTATTAATATCAGGTTTTTCTCAAGATGAGCAAAGTGAACTAATATTAGTACTTGATAATATAGATGCTGAATGTTGTTTAGCAATAAATGATATGACTCCTGAGCGTGATATAGAATGGATGCTTGACACATCTCAAAAATGTAGTATAATAGTATTACACCTTAAATGGGCAAAGGCGGATACTAAAAACTCAATATACTATGGCTGGTTATTAAGTAAGAATAATTGTTATTATGTGTGTGATGATGAAACTGCTAAAATAGTGGGATTATTTAACACAAATAGAGTAGAAAGTATTATAGAGCCTATCAAACAATTGGAGAAATAATGGCACGGGAATGGAATAATAGAAATACCGTTTGGAAAAACGATAAAGATAAGAAGTATACAAAAGATTTTAGAAAACCAATAGATTACAAAGTTAGCCCAGTAAGAGTTTCTGGACTTAAGGTTTGGGTACAAAATGGCGAAGTAGATAAGGCTCTACGCAAATTTAAAAAGAAAATTGCTAACTCTGGTAAACTACAAGAGCTAAAGGCTCGTGAACATTATGAAAGACCTAGTATTGTAAGAAAGCGAGCCAGAGCAATTGCTCGCAAGCGACATCTTAAAGAAGTTGCTGAAAATTCAATACATAAACAAAGAAAATATTAAAATCAAGTATTTACACACATAAATACATTGACATATCATAGCAATAGTGCTATAATATGTATATGAGTGCTTAATTGTGAGGCTCATAAACTTACTCGCTTAATATAAGGAGAAATATATGAGCACTATCATAGGTATTGACTTAGGTACCACGAATTCGTGTGTCGCCGTTATAGACGGTGGTATCGCAAAAGTCATTGAAAACAACGAAGGCGACAGAACTACCCCTAGTATAGTTGCGTTTACTGATAACGATGAAGTTGTTGTTGGTCAATCAGCAAAACGACAGGCGGTAACAAACCCACACAACACCCTGTTTGCATTAAAACGTCTTATTGGACGGAAGTTTGATGAAGATGTCGTTCAACGCGACTTGGATTTAATGCCGTATAAGATTGTTAAGGCAGACAATGGTGATGCTTGGGTTGAAGTAAACGGTAAAACAGTAGCACCACAAGAAATGTGTGCTCGCATCTTACAGAAGATGAAAAAGACTGCGGAGGACTACTTAGGTTGTCCAGTTACTGAAGCCGTTATTACAGTTCCAGCATATTTTAATGATTCTCAGCGTCAAGCAACAAAGGACGCAGGGAAAATTGCTGGCTTAGATGTTAAACGTATTATTAATGAACCCACGGCGGCCGCTCTTGCGTATGGTTTAGACAAGCAAAGAGGCGACCAGAAGATTATTGTATATGATCTGGGTGGTGGTACGTTTGATGTATCAGTTATTGAAGTTGCAGACGTTGATGGTGAACATCAATTTGAAGTATTAGCAACAAATGGTGATACGTTCTTAGGCGGTGAGGACTTTGACCGTCGCATAATGGACCATCTTGCTGATGTTTTTGAAAAAGAACAAGGCATGGATCTACGTGGTGATGCCCTTGCTATGCAACGCATTAAGGAAGCGGCAGAAAAAACGAAGATTGAATTGTCCACAAACAAGCAGACGGATGTTAATCTGCCATACTTGACTGCTGACCAAAGTGGTCCAAAGCATTTGACGCTTAAACTTACTCGCGCAAAACTAGAATCTCTAGTTGATGATCTTGTTAAAAAGACTATTGAGCCGTGTAAGGTAGCACTTAAAGATGCAGGACTCTCAACTTCAGAAATTGATGAAGTTATTTTTGTTGGCGGGCAGACTCGTATGCCTAAAGTTCAAGAAACAGTTTCCAAGTTCTTTGGAAAAGAGCCACGTAAAGATGTTAATCCTGATGAAGCAGTAGCAGTAGGTGCAGCTATTCAGGGCGGTGTGCTCGGCGGCACAGTAAAGGATGTTTTGTTGTTAGATGTTACGCCTTTGTCTCTAGGTATAGAGACGTTGGGTGGCGTAATGACAAAATTAGTAGACAAAAATGCTACAATTCCAACTAGTGCGAGCCAGGTGTTCTCTACTGCGGAGAATAATCAAACTGCTGTAACAGTTCACGTGTTACAAGGTGAACGAGAAATGGCTAGTGGTAATAAGTCATTAGGTAGGTTTGATTTAACTGGTATTCCACCAGCACCAAGAGGTATGCCACAAGTTGAAGTGTCCTTTGACATTGATGCTAATGGTATACTTAATGTGTCTGCTAAAGACAAAGCAACTGGTAAGGAAAACAAGATCGTAATTAAAGCAGGGTCTGGTTTATCTGACGCAGAAGTTCAGCAAGCAATACTTGATGCTGAAACACATGCTGACGAAGACAAGAAAATGCGCGAACTTGTTGATGCACGGAACACTGCAGAAGCAATGGTTCATGCAGTCCAGAAAACTTTGGAAGAAGCAGGTGACAAAGTTGATTCAACTGTGCGGTATGAAGTTGAAACAGCAGTTACAGATGTAGAAGAAGCAGTTAAAGGTGATAATACTGAAAACATTACAAGTAAAACTAATGTAATGATGGAAGCAAGTCACAAAATTGCTGAGCAAATGTATCAAGAAGAACAGCCACAGGAAAACAGCAGTACTCCTGAGGATGTTGTTGATGCAGAATTTGAGAACGCAAAATAGATTGCCGTAAGGGATCTATTATGCAAATACTCGCTTTACATAAGGAGGAACTTAAAATGACTGAGTATAGAATCACTGCGGGAAATCTTATCCCCACACTTAACCGACATATGGTCGGATTCGATCGCTTATTTGGCGATATGGACAGGCTTTTTTCACACCAAGCACCGTCCTACCCACCCTACAATATTGAACGCATCAGCGACACTGAGTATGTAATTACCATTGCCGTTGCTGGGTTTTCTCAGGGTGATCTTTCAGTAACTGTTGACAATGGACAATTAACTGTCTCTGCCCACAAAGAGGATTCACAAGAACAAACTTGGCTACACAAGGGCATCGCAACACGCGATTTTACACGCTCTTGGAACCTTGCTGAATTTGTTGAAGTTGAATCAGCAGTATGTAAGGACGGAATGTTAGAGATTGGCCTCAAACAGGAAGTGCCTGAAGCACTGAAACCTAAGACGATCGAGATTAAGTTCTAAGTTTCGCTAACCCAAAAGGTAGAAAGGGGGCATTGTGCCCCCTTTTTATCTTCACACGGCAGGGTTATCGTTTTCTAAAATTTCTTATTTGTGTTATTTCACTATTATATCTACTTGTTAGTTTATAATTTGCAAAATCTTCATCTGTATAATCTAGCATAGCGTGATCATTAGTTAGGTGTATTGGTATAGGATGATATTCTGGATGATCTTTTCTCTTTTCGTTAATAGGAACACACCATCTGTTATCAATATAGTTTATAGTTTCATCTATTTTATCATAATTATACACTGATTTTACTATATTAAAGCTTATTTCTAAATGCCATGATTCATTATTGCTAGTATGTAATTGATCAACCCAAAAGTCTATATTATTTCTTACCTCATCCCATTTTGCCGGCCAACGAGTATATTCAAAAGTTTCGTTTATACCATCTAAACTATAGCATAAATCTACTGATAAAAATTGTTTAAAAATTTGATATTTTTCATCATTAATATCTATTGGTACTGTACCATTTGTATTATATTGTACGTGTACATTTGCTCGTTGATGTTCAGGTATTCGATCTAAAACTTTTAAATGTGCGTTAGTAAGAAATGGTTCACCACCATTAAAATGTATTGTGCGTAAATTTTTATAATTTATATTTGGCACATTTTCTTTTTTGTATACAAAATCATTGGGGTTTCTGCCTCGATGAAAGACTGTAGTGTTGGGTTTTCTCTTTTGTAATGTGCCCCAAAGAGAACTATCATCAGCCGCACAAGTAGCACATGCTAGATTACAAATATTTCCAGTCCAAAAATCTAATTTATAAGGAGCGTCATTATCAAGATAATCTTCAAATTTCCCTACATGGTTTTCCCAATTTTTATTAGAGTCTAAACGTCTGCTAGAACGCCCATCAGTGTGTTTCTCTTGCTCAACACACGGCTTACATTCTTCAGGTATTATATTATTTGTAAATTTATTTCTAATATCTAGTAAGTATGGATCTTGCCAAATATTTTCAGTATTGGTTATTTTTTCCCCTTCATGTAAACAACAGCAAAATGCATGGTCGGGAACAATTATTGATAAACCTACATATGGTTCTATACAAAAAAACTTTTTATCGTTCATTATATCATATTTATGAATCGTAGTCAAGATAACTAAATACTACGACGGATTAGGAGCGACGAATGCGATCAAATTGCTTTCTCAACTGGTGGTTAATAACATGTGCTGTACTTGCCGCGTCGGCAGTAATACATTATTTTGACATGTGGACCGCCTTATGGCATTTAGACCAAACCAAGATAAGCTTCGGTATATTAATACTGTTTTATGGTTTAACTGCCCATTTAGGACATCAATCATACAAACTCTATAAACACCGACCATTAAATTTCCGCACAATAGAAGTATCATGGTTCTTTGCTGAATCAATGATAACTTTGGGATTAATTGGTACAGTAACGGGTTTTATTATAATGCTAGGCGGCGCCTTTGCCGACTTAGATTTATCTAATATAGGACAAGCCAAAGAAGTTATACGAGACATGGCCGCGGGCATGAGTACCGCGTTAACAACTACGTTAGTAGGCCTTGTGTGCTCAATTATTACCAAATTACAATTGATGAACTTAGAATATGACCACAGGAAAGCGTAACAGATATCTATCAGGACTAGGATTTACTGATTTATTGTTTAATACTTTAATCGGTTTTGTATTTCTGTTCGTAATTGCTTTTTTGTTAATTGCCCCACCAGTTCCAACTGATAAAAAGATAGATCCTAAGGCAGAAATATTAATTATATTAACTTGGCCAGAAGGGTCATCTAAAGATATTGATATGTGGGTTAGAGACCCATTGGGAGAAGTTATTAGTTTTAGAGGTAGAGATAGAGGGTTAATGCATTTAGACAGGGATGACTTGGGTACTAGTAATGATACTATTACATTGTCCGACGGCCGCCGAGTAACAAGTGAAATGAACCAAGAGATTGTTACAATACGTGGTTTTATTGCTGGCGAATGGAATGTTAATATTCATTATTATGCATATAGGCAAGGTTCAGAATCTGACGCCGCGCCTGAAGAATTAACTGTACCTGTTACTGTAGAATTAATTAGGGTTAATCCATTTAAGCAAAAAGGTCTTATTAAATTTAATTTAATAAAACCAGGACAAGAAAAGACAGCATTTAATTTTACAGTAGAAGAAGAAACATACACTCAACGTAAGGGTGGAGAAATAACCGAAGAAAAAGTTTACTATATAAAAGATGTTACTACATATATGACTCCGTTTATATATGACCATAGATGGCAATCAACATATCATGAAGGCCCGGATGGAAATTTAGTTGAGCGTGAACAAGGTAGTCAATCGCTAGGTCCTGGCGTGACACCAGATGGTATAGGTAACTTTGGTGGTATTAAAGACGAATTTTTACATTTGTGGGGATATTAATGGTTGATGAGCAAAACATATCCCAATCCGTAAATGATCAACAAAACAATGCAGAGGCAAATATTATGGCAACAGCACAAGAAAAAGCAATAGATTTTTCCGCAGTAGCAGGTGACGAGAAACTTGAATGGAGTGCTTGGTATGACATACTATATGCATTTAATATCGAGTTTATTACTGCGGTTCTGTTAATTGTTCTTGTTAGTTATATATTAATTCAAACTCCTGCGAAACTTTACATCAAATTCTTAACAATTCCCTTGCTTTTTTTCCTATTATATAGTACAATGGATAAGTTAAATGANATTNTAGGATATGCTTATCCTGTGATTCCTGTTGGAAAAGTAATTATAATGGATGGTACAAGACAGGGCAAGGTTATTGAATTGTGGGTTAAACACTTAGGTAAAACAGATACTCGATTATATAAATTACCATTTACTAAAGAATTACAAAAGAAATTAAAAGAAGCAAAGAAAGCACGGCAACAAGGCAATCCAATGGTTTTGGAATGGAAGAAATTAAAAAGCAAGCAAAAAGGTCGTTCAGGTCAGCGTAATCCTGGTGAATTTATTTCATATCGTTTACGAGATTTGACTGAAGGACCAAAAAAATCCTACGAGGAAAACTAATGTCAGATACAGGAACAGATACATTAACTAAAATAGAAGAAAATCTAGATTTAAAAGAACCATCTTTATATAAGGTTGTATTTTTAAATGATGATGTTACCCCAATGGATTTTGTAATGAATTGCTTAATGTCTATTTTTAATCATTCTTTAACTGAAGCAGAAGAACTGACACATAAAATACATCAAGAAGGGTTTGCTATAGTAGCAGTATTACCGTATGAAATAGCAGAACAAAAAGGTATTGAAACTACTGTTTTATCACGCAATAATAATTATCCATTACAGGTAAAAATAGAAGCAGATAATTGATATCTTATAAATACCCCATAGGAGAACAATAATATGAATCCACTAGATTTTGTAAAAGCACGATGGGCAGAAAGAACATCATGGGATGGCGGTATGTTAATCGCTGTTGGTGTAGTATGCCTTTTATTTTCACCACTAGTTAAGTGGGCAGCTTGGGGCGCAATAATTTATGGTGCATGGACACTATTTAAAGGCGACAATGATTGATACAACACATATAAGATTAGAATGCCTTAAGTTAGCAAACGGTGACTTGACTTTAGCATCAGAGTATGTTAAGTTTGTCACAGATGAAGTAAAAGAAGGCTGGTGTGATGGTTATCCTGGCTATATGGCCATTTATAATGACTATAAAGACATCTTTGATAAAGCAATGGGACAAAAGTCGCAAAGTTTTGATGATGTACAAACAGCATCAAGGTTTTATACTACAGGAAGTTCTGTAGATGTACCACCACAAAATATATCTTATGGTGATAAAGAAGTAACAGAACATGTTATAGAAAATGATAATTTTATTAAACAAGAATTTAAGGATGCGTGGTAATGGCAAGTAAAAATGTTACAATTATTAAATTAGTATCAACTGCTGGCACTGGGCATTATTATACTACAACTATCAATAAGCGAAAAAGTATAGATAAACTTAAATTAAAAAAGTATGACCCAGTTGTACGCAAACATGTTTTATATGAAGAAAAGAAAATAAGTAAGTAACTTATTGTCGTATGATGTAGACAATATGCATTCTGGACGCGGGTTCGATCCCCGCCACCTCCACCAAAAGGAGATTAAAATGATCAATAATAATGTAGGAGGAAGCAACGATGCGATTCCTCCGGAACAAAATAAAAACATTACCAAGACCTGCAAGGAAATTTATAGAATATATGTTTAAAATATATGTCGCATGGAGTATCTGTGCCGACATTATTATTATTGGTGGTATTATATATTTAATCTTTTTTTGACGGGGGTGAAATGGAATTTCGACAGGGTGAGGACGATATACGGACGACACATGGGAGCAGTTCCATGTTAAAAAACAGCAAACTAAAATAATTGCAAATGACAGTTATTACGATTACGCATTAGCCGCTTAATACGGCCGTAATCCGGGGCGTAAAGCACGCCTTGTTAACCAAATGCTTTTTTAAAAGGGCCTTCGGGCCCTTTTTCATTCTATAACTGTAGCAACTAGATGGACGCGATCTTCTTCGCCTCCATTAAACGCATTATGGTATTTTGTGTTGTCAGTAACCCATACTTTACCATCTGCGGGCATATGTTTTACTTCATCATCAATAATCATTAGTGCGCCTGGGTTAGTTACAATAGGTATATGTAGTCTGCGCTCAGGATCTCTGTGCCAACTTAATGTTGTGCGTGGCATTTTCCAAAGTAGTCTTACTCTACCCAAATTATACTTGGGAATAAGTGTGTCGTATACTTCTTTAAAGTAAGTATCTTCAAATAGTTTAACAAACTCAGTGTATTGAGATTCGTCTATTGGATTTTCTCGTTGGACTTCTTTACCTGTGCTGTCAGGGCGTGTCCAAAATAATCCTCTTATGTTGCCACCTGTAATAGAGTTTGGATCACCAGGGATTTGTGTTAGGCAAATAGCATTGATGTCTCTCTTGCCAAGAGGAGATTGTCTTGCAACTCGTGAGTCAACCTTACGCAATGCATCCTGTAGTTTGCTTACATCAAAGCAAATATCAGGGTCTATAAAAAAATTATTCAATATAGGAAGCAACCTGTAAAGTTCTATTTATATATTAGCGTATTATCTATTAAAGTTATGCTTTAAATATTGACATATGAAAAAGTTCCTATTTGTATTGCTACTATTAGTGGCTATGCCCGCACAAGCATTGGAGTTGTTAGTAGTTACTGCTAACTGGTGCCCTGTCTGTGCCCGATGGATAGCAGAAGTTCCAGAATTTTATGATGATATTGACTTGCCAATGGTAAAAATAGACATTACTACTGGTATTATATCAAACCAAGAGTACTTAGAGCATTATTGGGAAGGTAATATAAAGAGATTATATGCTGTTCCCACATTTATTATATGGGATGAAGTTAATAAACGTGAACTAGTACGCTGGGCAGGTTATCAAAGTGAAGAACATTGGTATGAAATGCTAGAACGTGCTAAATTGAAAGCAGACCAAAGCATACTAGAATGTGAAGCAATTGGTCTTTGTGATAATTTTAATCTCGGGCCAATACCACAAAACCAACCCCAAGACTAGATCCTATACTAAATATTTACATGGATATCTATCATGTTTGGTGTAATATCGAAGGTGACGTTACTGATAAAGAATGGGCACATAATCTTCGAGAATTTTTAAAATCACTTAAAGACGAACACAAAATCGAATCATTCCGTATTACTCGATGCAAATTAGGCTTTCGTAGTATACAAGATTTGCCTGAATGGCATGTCATGGTTGAAACAAAAAACATGGCTCAATTGGAGACTGCTTTTCAAAGAGTCGCAAAAGCAGAACATTATACATTAGATGAATTAGACAGCGAGCTTAAAACAAAGCATAATGCTTTTAACCAGCATGTTGCAGATGATATACAACATGCATTATACAGAGATTGGCCTGATGAGTGACAATATCATTGACTTTGAAGGAAAGAAAGCGGAAAAAATTCCATTAGAGGAAATTATACCGAGTGACTTTAGGGGTGATGATATTTTTAATGATGAAACAACTCGAGTAATATCCGAAGTTTGGTTGTGGGATACGTTAGCTTTATTAGATGAGCACGGTATCGATACTACAAATAATGATTTAAACCACGACTTAACAATTATACTTCAATTAGTAGATACACTAATATATCGATACAAGGATAAGAAACATGATTAAGGCATTTTTTAGAAGTAGAGAATGGGCCTTATGGGCATGGGGCGGTGGTGGTTTACTTGCTATCTCTTTGTGGGTACAAGTACAAATAACTGTAGCAATAAACAAATGGTATGGTGGCTTTTATAACTTACTACAAACATCTGCAGAGTATAAAGATAATTCAGCAGAAGGTATTGCGTTATTTTACGACAAGTTAATTAGTATTGATTATTGGCTCAATGGATTTGAAGGTGACCCGTCTTTTACAGTTTTAGCATTTCCTTATGTTATTCTAGCAGTATTAACAGGTTGGTTTACACGTATATATGGATTGCGTTGGCGCCAAGCAATAACATTTAATTATATTCCACGTTGGCGCACAGTTAAAGAAGAAATAGAAGGTGCGTCCCAGCGTATACAAGAAGACTGTAACCGGTTTGCGCGAATTGTAGAATCATTAGGACTCCAAGTAGTAAGAGCAGTTATGACACTTGTAGCATTTATTCCAGTGTTGTGGGGTTTAAGTGAACACGTTGATATTCCGTTTTTTAGCGATATACCTGGTTCATTAGT
>JGI26239J51126_1001018_pt1 | contig 13280 bp, 11 predicted proteins | sample SaaInlV_130m_DNA_3_FD_51126 | JGI IMG/M metagenome (IMG submission 51126)
AAGACAAATTCATGACACATTTAAGTGTGAAGAGTAATTATGGAAGCTGATATCGCATCACAAGCAGTTGGACTGGGTACAAACACAGATTTTTCATTATTGAGCCTATTTTTAAGAGCAGACATAGTTGTTAAATCAGTAATTATNATCTTGATAGTTTGCTCAATTTACTCTTGGGCTGTAATTATTGAAAAATTTAGATTATTTAGAAAGATAAATAAATCATCAGAAGAATTTGAGGAAAAGTTTTGGAATTCTAAATCTGCAGAGAATTTCTACAATGATTTACCAACTAATTTAGAGGATCCGATGGCTTTAGTTTTTCAGGATGCAATGGAANGTTTATTAAAAAAGAAATCTAAAACAAATATAAGTGAGAGAATGACTGCAATGTTAGAAGTTGGGGCTGAAAAACAGATGACAAAAATTGAAAAGGGATTTACTTTTTTAGCAACAGTTGGTTCTACAGCTCCTTTTATTGGTTTGTTTGGAACTGTCTGGGGAATAATGAACTCATTTCAATCGATAGCAATATCAAGAAATACTAGTTTAGCTATTGTAGCCCCAGGAATAGCAGAGGCATTATTTGCTACAGCTTTAGGATTGCTAGCTGCAATACCAGCAGTTGTTGCTTATAATAAATTTAATACTGACTCACAGAAATATTCTCAAAAACTAGAAAATTTTTCAAAAAGATTTTTAACAATTATTTAAATGGCTTTTAAACTTAATCGTTTATCAAAAGAACCCATTAGTGAAATCAATGTAACTCCTTTCGTAGATGTTATGCTTGTTCTTCTCATTATTTTTATGGTTACGGCGCCATTATTAACTGTTGGAGTGCAAGTTGATTTACCAGAGAGTTCAGCAGACTCTCTTCCAGAAGAAGCAGAACCACTTACTCTATCTATTAATTCAAAAGGTGAAATATTTATTCAAGAAGCAAAAGTTGAATTTGACAATATAATTGCAAAAGTTTTGGCAGTTTCAAAAAATAGAACAGATACAAGGATTTACGTTCGAGGTGATAAAACTATTAATTATGGAAGAGTNCTTGAAATAATGGGTCTATTATCAGGCTCTGGNTTTACAAAAGTTGCACTAATATCAGAACCATTGAAGCAAAGGTAATTTGAAGTGAATAGAAGTTTATTTATTTCTTCTGTTTTACATGGTGCTTTAATTTTTATTACAGCTATGAGNTTACCATTTTTGGCAAAAAAACCATTTGATATTCCACCAATAGTTTCAGTTGAGCTAATTCAGATTGCAGAAAAGACAAATATACCATTTGCTCCAAAGGCAAAAAAGATAATTGAAAAAAAGAAGAAAAAAAAATTAAAAGAGAAAGAAAAAAAATTAGTATCAGAGCAAGCGCCTCCAAAAAAAGTTAAAAAAACAAAGACTAAAACAGTTGTTTCTTTGGACAAAAATAAAGAAAAAATAGAAAATCAAACCCCTGAAGCAGTTCCATTGCCAGATAAAACAGTTAAGAAAATTGAGACAAAAAAAGAAAACAAACAAAACCCAGACAAATTAGATGAAGAAGTGAAACAAGTTTCAGAATTTGAAAAAAAAGAATTTGTTGACTTAGATAATATTGCAAAATTAATTGATAAAGCAAAAGAAGATACAGCAGAATTGATTAAAAAAAATAACGACATTACTCAAGATCAAGATAAAAATATTGTAACTTCTGGNTTAACTTTGAGTGAAGAAGATGCTTTAAAAGCTCAAATTTTTGGATGCTGGAGTATTCCTCTGGGATTACCATATAATGAAGATTTGTTAGTAAGAATTAAATTAATGCTTGAGCCAGATGGTTCGGTGGCAAAAACTGAAATATTAGATCATGCAAGAATGAATAAACCAGGTCAGAGTTTTTATAAAGTATTAGCCGAAAGTGCGTTAAGAGCTGTAAAATTATGCCAACCCCTAAGAGTCCCAACGACAGGCTATGAAAGATGGAAAGAATTACAATTAAATTTTGATGCAAGAGAGATGTTAGAGGGTTAAGATAAAAAAATGAAAAAAAATTTTATAATTTTATTGTTAATGATTTTAATTCCAATTAGAGCCTTTGCTTTAATTGAAGTAGATATTACCAGGGGAAATCTAANCCCACTTCCATTAGCGGTATCCCCCTTATCGATTGATGATAAATCTAGAAAAAGTTTTGAAAAAATNCTTAGTGAAGAAAATATTGGATCTGAAATTTCAGTTATTGTTGAAAATAATTTAAGAACATCGGGTCTTTTTAATCCACTAAGTAAAGAAGCATTTTTACAAGCACCAGATATTGCAAATTTAAAGCCAAGATTTGAAGATTGGAATTTAATAAAAGCTCAAGCACTTATCACTGGCAAAGTAACATATGTTGATGAAAAATTAAGAGTTGAATTTAGATTATGGGATGTGTTGTCAGCTAAAGAAATGATGGCCCTTGCATTNACCACAGTTCCAAATAATTGGAGAAGAGTTGGACACATAATATCAGATAAAGTTTATGAAAGATTGACAGGAGAAAAAGGATATTTTGATACTAGAATAATTTATGTTGCTGAAGAGGGTCCAAAAACACAAAGAATAAAAAAATTAGCAATTATGGATCAAGATGGAGCAAATAATAAATTTTTAACACTTGGTAATGAGCTAGTATTAACTCCNAGGTTTAATCCTGCTAGTCAAATGGTTACATANTTGTCATACTTTAAAAATTTACCAAGAGTATATCTTTTAGATATTGAAACTGGAACACAGGAAGTGGTCGGAGATTTTCCAGGAATGACATTCGCACCAAGATTTTCTCCAGATGGTAAAAAAATAATAATGAGTTTTGCTAAAGATGGCAAATCAGATATTTATACAATGGATTTAGAAAATAGAATAGTTGAACGAATTACAAATCATCCATCAATTGATACTTCTCCATCTTATTCTCCAAATGGAAAATTCATAGCTTTTAATTCTGATAGAAGTGGGTACCAGCAAATCTATATTATGAAGAGTGATGGTACTAATGTTAAAAGGATTTCATTTGGTAATGGTATCTATGGAACGCCTGTTTGGTCTCCTAGAGGAGATTTGATAGCATTTACTAAGTTGCATAAAGGAAATTTTTATATTGGTGTTATGAGAACTGATGGTTCTGGTGAAAGATTGCTAACTGAAAATTATTACCAAGAGGCGCCTTCTTGGTCACCAAATGGCAGAGTTTTANTTTTTTATAGAGAAACAAAAACTAACGCAAAAGGTGAAGGATTTTCTGCAAAGTTGTGGTCAATTGATTTAACGGGCTATAATGAACGATTAGTTACAACTCCAACAGATGCGTCNGACCCATCATGGTCATCTTTATTGAGTAATTAGTTTAAATTACTTGATTTTTTAACTTGAAACCTCTAATTAGTTNTGAAAAAGTAAGAAATTGAAATTAGCAGCAAGGAGCAATTTAATGATTTTAAATAAAATTTTCAAAAACACACTTTTAGTATTAGCAGCATGTTTAGTGTTATCTGCGTGTGCAACAAAAAAAGAGGTGNCTACAGACGCTACTATATCAGGTCAAATGCAAAGTGATGTTTACACGGGAACAGACTCAGTAGAATATTTGGCTGATGGAGTTAAAGACAGAGTTTTCTTTGCAACAAATGAATCGATTTTAACTACAGCTTCTAGAGAAACTCTTAGAGCTCAGGCTGCTTGGTTAAGAAAAAATTCAAACATAAATGTGGTTCTTGAAGGTCATGCGGATGAAAGGGGTACTAGAGAGTACAATTTAGCTCTAGGAGAAAGAAGAGCAAATTCAGCAAAAGACTACCTAATGACATATGGAATATCTTCAGACAGAATATCGGTTTTAAGTTATGGTAAAGAAAGACCAGTAGATGCTGGTTCTAGCCCATTAGCTTGGTCAAAAAACAGAAGATCTGTAACTGTTAAAGCAAATTAATAATTTAAATTTAAAGACCCTGAAACGTAAAGTTTTAGGGTCTTTTTTTTGCCATTTTTATAAACATAAATCAATTTAGTGATGAAATTTTTAACAAAATTAATATTTTTAAAGTTATTAGTTTTATTAAATATAGCTTGTTTTAATATTTCATTTGCCGACAATCATAATATTTATGAGACATTGGAAATTATAAAGAACGATATTAAGACACTTGAAAGAGCAGTTTATTCTGGCTCAATTGAAGTTAAAGCAGAAAATAACGAAATCTCAACTACAGAATTAGATTCCAACTCTGAGGATGTGCTTACAAGACATTTATTAAAATTATCTGAAGTTGAAGATCAATTTAGACAATTAACTAATAAATTTGAAGAAATAAATTTTAAATTAGATAAATTATCAAATAGATTATCTAAAATTCAAGCCGATAATCAAATACGATTTCANGATATAGAAACAGTGATGAGTTCTGGCGAAGTTACGACCAAACTTACCTCAAAACCAAAAGTAGAAACTAATGAAGTATTACCTGGTAGCTCTCAACCTCAAGACCTTGGTTCAATTTCATATAAAGATACAGAAACTTCAGAAACATCTCAAAAAATTGAATCTGTAGATACTACTGCATCAGTTGTTACTGAAACTTTTCAAGCTGAAGAAAAGATACTGCCACAAGNTTTAACACCTAAAAAACAATATGAATTTGCTACAAGCTTTTTAAAAGTTGGGGACTATAGTACCGCTGAAAGAGCCTTTAGAGAATTTGTTTTGTCAAATAGTGAACATGAATTAGCTGGTAGTGCTCAATATTGGTATGCAGAGACNTTTAGAATAAGACAACTTTATACTGATGCTGCATCAGCTTACTTAGAGGGATATCAAAAATATCCAAAAGGAAATAAGGCTCCTATAAATCTTTTAAAACTTGGTGTATCAATGGTACANATAGGAGAAAAAGATCAGGGTTGTAAAATGATTGACGGAGTTCAATTGCAATACCCTAAAGCAACCCAATCTGTAATTCAAAAAGCAAAATATGAGTCCAAAAAATTTGAATGCAACAAACAAGACTCATAAGTTCTTATTTAATAAATTAAAAGATAAGAGGACTTTACAAATTTATAATAAATTTGAGAACAATCTTAATATTAATAAAAATTTTATCGTAGCTGTTTCTGGGGGTCCTGATAGCCTTGCTTTGTCATTTTTGACAAAAATATATTCAATTAAAAAATCTTTAGATGTTAGATATTTTATTGTTGACCATAAGTTGAGAAATAATTCTACCTCAGAAGCAAAAAATGTTCAAAAAAATTTAAAAACATTTTTAATAAATTTAAATATTTTAACATGGAAAGGAATCAAGCCTAAAAAAAATATCCAATCTATTGCTAGAGATAAAAGATATGAATTATTGATTAATAAAGCAAAAAAATTAAAGATGAATAATATTTTACTGGGTCATCATTTAGATGATTTATTTGAAAATTTTTTTATNAGAATTTTAAGAGGAAGTGGACTCAATGGGCTGGTTTCTTTAGATAAAGAAACACAAAGAGATGCAATTAATCTAATTAGACCTTTAATAAATTTTAATAAAAAAGATTTGATTTATCTTTGTGATTTTATATTTGGTTCACATGTTGTAGATCCATCAAATGAAGATGATAAATTTAAGAGAGTTAAAGTAAGAAATTTTTTAAAACAATTAGGTTTAGAGGGATTAGATAGAAGCAAATTTCATCTAACAATAAAAAATCTAAAACTTGCAAATGAAAATATAAAATTTTATGTTAAAAAAAATTTAGAAAAGAACTTAACTATTTCACAAAAAAATAAAAATACAATCCTAACAGAAGATTTTTTTTCTCAATCAGAAGAGGTTGTGTTTAGGTCAATTGTTGAGGTAATAAAAGTTGTAGGAAAAAAATATTATCCTGTAAGAGGAAAAAAAATTGATAGGATTATTAATTTAATAGGTACCAAAACTTCATTTAAGGTTACTTTGGGTGGTTGTGTAATTAAAAAAGTTAATGGAACAGTTATATTGTCAAAAGAGTAATAAAATTCTAATATTTTATGATATTTTGCCACTTGTTAAACTTGCAATAATTATTATCTTATACTCATGAATTTAAAAAATCTCGCAATGTGGGGAATTATAGTCTTCTTAACTATTGGTCTTTACAACATGTTTAAAAATCCCCAGTCAAATGTTAGAGGCGGAAATCAGATTATATTTTCAGAGTTTTTAACTTCAGTAGAAAATGGAGAGGTTTTAAAAGTTGATATTCAGGGAAATAATATAAAGGGAGTTTTTTCAAATGGTAATTCATTTTCCACATATTCTCCTAACGATCCAAATTTAATTGAAAAATTATCAGACAAAGGAGTAAGTATTTCAGCTGCGCCTTTAGAAGAAAAGATGCCATCATTGTTTGGTGTGCTTCTGTCATGGTTTCCAATGTTGTTACTAATTGCTGTTTGGATTTTTTTTATGAGACAAATGCAAGGTGGTAAAGGTGGTGCAATGGGATTTGGTAAATCTAAAGCCAAAATGATGAATGAGCTTAAAGGAAAAGTTACATTTAATGATGTTGCAGGAATAGAAGAAGCCAAAGAAGAGGTTGAGGAAATTGTAGAATTTTTGAAAGACCCAAAAAAATTTAGTAGATTGGGTGGAAAAATTCCCCGAGGAGCTTTATTAGTTGGACCTCCAGGAACTGGAAAAACTTTATTAGCAAGAGCAATCGCAGGAGAAGCAGGAGTTCCTTTTTTTACAATTTCAGGCTCAGACTTTGTTGAAATGTTTGTTGGTGTAGGAGCATCAAGAGTGAGAGATATGTTTGAACAAGGTAAAAAAAATTCACCATGTATAATTTTTATAGATGAAATTGATGCTGTTGGAAGAAGTAGAGGCGCAGGTTTAGGTGGAGGAAACGACGAGAGAGAACAAACTTTAAACCAATTACTAGTTGAGATGGATGGTTTTGATACAAACGAAGGTGTTATTATAATCGCTGCAACTAACAGGCCCGATGTACTTGATCCAGCTTTATTAAGACCTGGTAGATTTGATAGACAAGTTGTTGTGTCTAACCCCGATATAATTGGAAGAGAAAAAATTTTAAAAGTGCATGTTAAAAAAATTAAGATGGCACCAGATGTTAATTTAAGAACTGTAGCAAGAGGAACCCCAGGTTTTTCAGGTGCTGATCTTGCAAATATAGTTAATGAAGCAGCTTTATTGGCAGCAAGAAAAAATAAGAGAATTGTAACTTTAACTGAATTTGAAGAAGCTAAAGATAAAGTGATGATGGGAGCAGAAAGACGCTCAATGGTAATGACAGAAGATGAGAAGAAATTAACAGCATATCATGAAGGAGGACATGCTTTGGTATCCATTAATATGCCTAGTTATGATCCAATACATAAAGCTACAATTATTCCAAGAGGTAGAGCACTTGGTATGGTAATGAATTTGCCAGAAAGAGACAAGCATGGGTATTCAATTAAATATTTAAAAGCTAGAATGGCAATATGTTTTGGTGGAAGAGTTGCTGAAGAAATAATATTTGGAAAAGATGACATATCTACAGGAGCAGGTGGTGGAAGTGGATCAGATATCAACCAAGCCACTCAACTAGCTAGAGCAATGGTAACAAAGTATGGAATGAGTGAAGAAATGGGTCCAGTAGAGTATGGAGAAAACCAAGAAGAGGTATTCTTGGGAAGATCTGTTACCCAAACTCAATCAGTTTCAGAGGAAACTTCTCAAAAAATAGATAAAGAGATAAGAAAATTAATTGATGAAGGTTATGGCCAAGCAAAGAAAATATTAACTGATAAAATTGATGATTTACATAAAATCGCAAAAGCTCTTATAACTTATGAAACTCTGTCTGGAGAAGAGATTGAAAATATAATTAATAAAAATTTATACCCAAAAGATAAAATTATTGAAAAACCAGAAGAAAATGACGATCAAAGTTCAGCCTTAGGTGCGATGGGCCTGAAACCAAAAATAGTTCATTAAAATAAATGAGAAGATATTACACGAGAGTGTGTAATTTCTATTATGGCAAAGAATCAAAATTATTAGTAAGTAAAAAAAAAACGCTTCCTTTAAATAATAATAAAGAAATATCATTTGCTCATTTAGAAATAATTTCAAGACGATCAAAAAAAAAAATTTCTATCAAAGAAATAGATAACTTGCCAAATTTATTGAGAAAACAAATAAATTTAGATTTAAAAAATATTCAGTCAAAAAAAAAGAACTTTGCAAATTTAAATTTTCAAAAGATACCAAATATAATGGGAGTATTAAATCTTACTCCAGATAGTTTTTCTGATGGGGGAGAATTTAATTCTAAAAAAAAAGGAACTGATCATGCATTAAAAATGTTTCAATCAGGAGCAAATATAATTGATGTCGGTGGAGAGTCTACTAGGCCTGGATCAAATGCAATAAATATAAAATTAGAATGGAGCAGAATAGAAAAAATAATAAAATCTATAAGTAAAAAAATTCCTTTATCACTCGATACTAGAAAATCAGAAATAATGGAAAAAGGTATAAAATTAGGAATTAAAATGATTAATGATGTATCTGGTTTGAGTCATGATGCCAAAACTATAGATATTTTAAAAAAATACAAAATTCCTCTTGTCATTCAACACACTCAAGGAATTCCTGAAAATATGCAAAATCATCCACGTTATGAAAATGAATTGCTGGATATATATGATTTTTTTGAGAAAAAAATTAAGTTTTTAAGATCTATTGGTATAAAACATAGTAAAATAATTATTGATCCAGGTATAGGTTTTGGAAAAAATTTAAAACATAATATGAATTTAATTAGTAATATTTCTATTTTCCACTCACTTGGCTTTCCTATACTTGTTGGCAACTCAAGAAAAAGATTTATTAAAGAAATTTCTGGAAAAAATGATACTAAAAATAGAATTGGAGGAACAGTTGCTTCATCAATTTATTTGATGTCTCAAGGAATTCAAATTTTGAGAATTCATGATGTTAATGAATTATTGCAAGGAATAAAAGTCTTTAAGAAATTATTTAAAAACTAATGACAAAAAAATATTTTGGTACAGATGGGATAAGGGGAGCAATTAATAGTAAAAATATTAATGGTGATATGTTTTTTAAATTTGGATTGGCTTCTGGAACATATTTTAAGTCACAAAAAAAAAGAAAACAAACTGCGATAATTGCAAAAGATACTAGATTGTCTGGCTATACACTTGAACCAGCATTAGTGTCAGGACTTACTTCTGCTGGAATGCATGTTTATACACTAGGTCCATTACCAACAAATGGCCTAGCTATGCTTACAAAATCAATGAATGCAAATATGGGAATAATGATTACCGCTTCTCATAATCCTCATCATGATAATGGATTAAAGTTATTTGGTCCAGATGGCATGAAATTATCAGACAAAATTGAAAAAAAGATTGAAAATCTAATTGATAAAAATATTAAAAAAAATCTATCAAATCCAAAAAAATTAGGAAGAGTAAAGAGATTAGAAAGTGGTACAAAAGATTATTTAAAAATTTTGAAAAAAAATTTTAGTAAAGAATTTAATCTAAGAGGATTAAGGATTGTAATTGATTGTGCGAATGGGGCAGGTTACAAAGCTGGACCAGAGTTGCTAAGATCATTAGGAGCAAAAGTAATATCAATTGGTATAAATCCAAATGGTCTTAATATTAACAACAAATGTGGATCAACTTATCCAAATAAAATTAAGTTTGCTGTAAAGAAAAATAATGCACATCTAGGTATATCTCTTGATGGTGATGCTGATAGAATTATTATGTGTGATGAAAAAGCAAATATAATTGATGGTGATCAAATAATTGCAGCCTTAGCAACAAGATGGAAACATAAAAAAATGTTAAAAGGAGGTGTNGTTGGAACATTAATGTCTAATTACGGTCTAGAAAATTTTTTTAAATCTAAAAAAATTAAATTTATTAGAGCAAATGTAGGTGACAGATACGTAAAAGAAAAAATGAAAAAAAATAATTTCAATTTAGGTGGTGAACAATCTGGACATATTATTTTAGGAAAATTTGCAACAACTGGAGATGGCTTACTTGTTGCTCTTGAAGTATTGTTTGCAATTAGAAAAGGTAGAAAAGCTAGTGACTTTTTTAATAAATTTCAAAAAACACCACAAATATTAAAAAATATTGAAGTAAAAGATAAAGAAATAATAAAGAGCACTGAAGTAAAAAAATATATAAAGATTGCAGAAAAACTAATCAAAGGACAGGGCAGGATATTAGTAAGAAAATCTGGCACGGAGTCAAAAATTAGAGTAATGGTTGAAAGTAATAATAAAAAGCTTCTGAATAATTGTATANATATTATTTCAAAAAGAATTAAATAAATTGAAGCCTAAATCAAAAATATTAATTATAGCAGGATCTGACTCATCTGGTGGGGCGGGCATTCAAGCAGACATTAAAACTGTNACAGCATTAGGATCTTATGCTATGACTGCTATAACAGCAATTACATCTCAAAATACAACTGGTGTTAAGTCAATAGTTGCCCTTGACCCNAAAGAAATTTTAAATCAAATATTATTTACTTCAAATGATATTAAGCCTGATGGTATAAAAATTGGCATGTTACATTCAGCTAAAGTTATAGAATCTGTTATCAAATCACTTGAGATTATTAATATTAAAAAGATCGTATTAGATCCAGTAATGGTTGCAAAAGGTGGGGCAAAATTGATAGATGATAAAGCAATTAATTTACTTAAAAATAAATTGATTAAAAAAGTTATTTTGATTACACCTAATATTCCTGAAGCAGAAATTTTAACTAAAACTATCATAAGAAATAAGGAAGACATGATTTATGCTGCTAATAAGTTAATAGAGTATGGGTCAAAAAATGTTCTTATTAAAGGTGGTCACTTAAAATCTAAATTAGTCCATGATATTTTTGTTAATAAATCTGATATTAAAATCTTTAATAGTCAAAGATATAAAACAAGAAATACTCATGGAACTGGATGTACTTTATCTAGTGCAATAACTACATTTTTGTCATGTGGAAAACCTTTAAAGAAATCTTGTGAGCTTGGAATTAAGTATGTAAGTTCTGCCATAACAACAAATCCAAACTATGGTAAAGGTCATGGTCCAATTAATCACCTCAATTCAATGAGTATAAATAAAAAATTTAGATAATGAAAAATATAGTTGTAGTTGGATCTCAATGGGGAGATGAAGGAAAAGGAAAAATNGTTGACTGGCTTTCAGAACAAGCAGATGTAGTTATTAGATTTCAAGGTGGACACAATGCTGGCCATACTTTGGTTATTGATGGAGTTACTTATAAATTAAGATTATTACCATCTGGAATTGTTAGAAAAAATAAAGTTTCAATTATTGGAAATGGTGTTGTAGTTGATCCTTGGGCTTTACTTGAGGAAATTGAAGAAATAAAATCAAAAGGTGTTGATGTAAATATTAATAATTTTATTATTTCTGAAGCAGCAAATTTAATTTTACCATTCCATAGAGAAATGGATGAAATAAGAGAAGACGCAGCTGGTAAAAGCAAAATTGGAACTACAAGAAGGGGAATTGGCCCAGCATATGAGGATAAAGTGGGCAGAAGATCGATAAGAGTAATGGATTTAAGATCTGAAAAAAATTTGGATCAAAGATTAGAAGCAGTACTTGTTCATCATAATGCAATCAGAAAAGGTTTGGGAAAAAAAATCTTTGAAAAAGAGCAGTTAAAATCTGATTTGTTAAAAATTGCGCCAAAAATATTGCAGTTTTCTCAACCAGTCTGGCTCAAAATTGATGAATTTAAAAAACAAAAGAAGAGAATTTTATTTGAGGGTGCACAGGGAATTTTACTTGATGTAGATCATGGTACATATCCTTATGTCACATCATCTAATACTGTAGCTTCAAGTGCCGCAACTGGTTCAGGATGTGGCCCAAATTCTATTAATTATGTTTTGGGTATTACAAAAGCCTACACAACAAGAGTTGGAGAAGGTCCTTTCCCAACTGAATTAACAGATGATATTGGGGAATTATTAGGTACACGTGGAAAAGAATTTGGAACAGTAACAAGTAGGAAAAGAAGGTGTGGTTGGTTCGACGGAGTTCTTGTTAGACAAACAATAAAAATTTCAGGCATAGATGGTATTGCACTTACTAAACTAGACGTTCTTGATGAANTAGATGAAATTAAAATGTGTGTTGAATATGAACTGGATGGAAAAAAAGTAGATTATTTGCCTGCTGCTGTTGAAGATCAGTTAAAAATAAAACCAGTATACAAAACTTTTCCGGGATGGAAAACTTCTACTAATGGAATTAAAAATATGGAAGCTTTACCTGAAAATGCAAAAAAATATATTTATGCAGTAGAAGATTTTATAGGTGCAAAAGTTTCAAGTATATCCACTAGTCCAGAAAGAGAAGATACTATTTTAGTAGAAAATCCTTTTGATATTTAATTAACAGGTAATAGGTTTTTTGATTTAGCTAAAAGCAGCATATGCTTTTGAAGTTTTTCAAATGCTTTATTTTCTATTTGTCTAACTCTTTCTCTGCTAATTTTATATTTTTTACTCAGATCTTCCAATGTTGTTGGGTCATCATTTAATCTTCTTGAATATAAAATTTCTTTTTCTCTATCATTTAAAACTTTAATTGAATTTTTTAATAAATCTTTTCTTTGTTCCATTTCTTCTTGGTGTGCAAATTTAAGATCATGATCCAATTCTTTATCAACTAACCAATCTTGCCACTCATCCCCATCTTCACCAACTTGTGCATTTAAAGAAAATTCTTTACCAGAAAGCCTTCTATTCATTGAAATTACTTCTTCTTTACTCACATCAAGTTTATTAGATATTTCANTTACGTGTTCATCTCTTAAATCACCTTCTGCTTGAGGGGCAATTTGATTTTTAATTTTTTTTAGATTAAAAAATAATTTTTTTTGTGCAGTAGTTGTTCCAATTTTAACTAANCTCCATGATCTTAATATATATTCTTGAATGGATGCTTTGATCCACCACATAGCGTAAGTAGCTAGTCTAAAACCTTTTTCNGGTTCGAATTTTTTAACTGCTTGCATAAGACCCACATTACCTTCAGAGATCATTTCATTTACAGGAAGACCATATCCTTTATATCCCATTGCAATTTTAGCAACTAATCTCAAGTGGCTTGTAACTAATTTTTCTGCAGCTTTAACATTTCCTGTAGTTTTCCAATTTTTAGCCAGCATGTATTCTTCTTCAGC
>JGI26239J51126_1001029_pt1 | contig 13176 bp, 9 predicted proteins | sample SaaInlV_130m_DNA_3_FD_51126 | JGI IMG/M metagenome (IMG submission 51126)
CTAAATACAATTGAAATTGAAGATTTAAATAATCCAAGTGATTTTATGAGGTTGAGAGCTGAAACAGATTCAGCTGCATTAAAAAAAAAATTTTCTAATGAGACTATTTATAGAAAAAATTTACCCTCTAGTAGTTCGTCAAGATCACTTTATAATATAGCTGAAAAAATTAGATACGAAGTATTAGGTGGGAAAATGCTTAAAGGAATAGAAAAAAATTTTAATGAAAATTATGCTCAAATAATCAATCGTAAAAGAAAAGACCAATTAAAAACTAAAGAAGATGTGCCAGTAGCAGAAGCTTTTGAGCTTTATATGCTTAAAAATTTTCATCAAATAAAACTAAGTCCTTTAACTTCTAGAATGCTAAATTTCTGGGAAAAAGACTTTGAGCAATCAATAGAAAAACATAAAAAATTTTTACAGGAAAACATGGAAGATCAAAATAATTACAGTTCAAGATTTTCAAAAATTTTAGAAGAAATGAACATATTCCAAAGTGATGAAGATGATGAAAAGAGAGAAGAAAATCAAGACCAAGGACAAGACAATCCTTCAAATGATGATCAAAATAAAGACACGGAGGATAATAAAGAAGAAAATAATGATCAAGAAACTCAAGCTACTTTAGATGCAGATTACAATGTTGATGAATTTAACTTAGATGAACAACTTTCAGATGATGAGTCTGATGAACAAAGTTCAGAACAAATCGTTCAAAAAAATATTGATAATATTAATCTTGATTATAAAATTTTTACAACTCAATTTGATGAGATAACTAAAGCAGAAAATTTAGAAAATGCCAACGAGGTATCAAAGCTTAGAAGAACTTTAGATCAACAATTAGTTGGTTTTCAGGATGTGATCACTAAACTTGCAAATAAACTTCAAAGACAATTGCTTGCAAAACAAAATAGAGCATGGGAATTTGATTTAGAAGAAGGCTTGCTTGATAGTTCAAAATTACCAAGAATTATAATGGACCCATATAATTCTCTTTCATTTAAAAAAGAAAAAGATTTAGATTTTAAAGATACGATTGTAACTTTACTTATTGACAACTCTGGCTCTATGAGGGGTAGACCAATTACAATTGCAGCAATTTGTGCAGATATATTATCTAGAACTCTTGAGAGATGTTCTGTGAAAGTTGAAATATTAGGTTTTACCACAAAAAACTGGAAAGGTGGACAAAGTAGAGAGCATTGGAATAAAAACTCAAAACCCAAAACACCTGGAAGATTAAATGATTTAAGACACATCATATATAAAGGTGCAGATACACATTGGCGACAAGCTAAAAATAATTTAGGCCTAATGCTAAAAGAAGGTTTGCTTAAAGAAAATATTGATGGAGAAGCAATATCATGGGCTTACAATAGAATAAAAAAACGAAAAGAGGAAAGAAAAATATTAATGGTTATATCTGATGGAGCACCAGTTGATGATTCAACTCTTTCCGTAAATTCTGGTGACTTTTTAGAAAAACACCTGAAAAAGATGGTTAAGTTTATTGAAAACAAAACTGAAATAGAAGTTTTAGCAATTGGAATTGGTCATGATGTTTCTAGATATTATGATAAAGCAATCAAAATTACTGATGTTAATGAATTGGGTGATGTGATGATATCACAATTAAGTTCTTTATTTGATACAAAAAAAAAGTTTCATTAAATATTAAATAGATCTCTATTATTCCATCTAACAACAACTTCAGCACCACTTCTTGTTTTTGAATTTCTACAATTAATTGATGCAAAATTTTTTTCTAAAAGAGTCTTTCCTATAAACAAACCAAGTCCTAAGCCTGTTTTTGGCTTTTCTTGAGGATAATTTGTGCTCAAATAAGGTTCTCCAATTTTTGACAAAACATCCCTTGGATACCCATTTCCATCATCTTCAATTATAACTTCTGTTATTTCGCTATCACTCTTAAGGTTTATGTAGACTGTATTTTTTGAAAATTTATTAGCATTTCCAATAAAATTTCTTAACCCATAAACTATTTCTATAGATTTGGTTATTTTTCTAACATTTGAGTCTTGATCATAATTATAGATAAATTGTTTTTTACTGATCTCCTTAAAAGATGAAATAATTTCAGACAAGTAATCTCTCATAGCTAAGTCTTTATCAATAAAATCATCTTCTTCGACAGGATTGAGAGTTAAACGTTTTAAAATTTCATTACATCTCTCTACTTGACTTGCTAATAACTCAATATCTTTTTCAATATCTTTTTGTCCTTTAAATTGTTTTATTAAATCTTGAGTAATTATCTTAATTGTTGAAAGAGGTGTTCCAAGAGAGTGTGCTGCAGCTGCAGCTTGACCACCTAAAGATAAAAGCTCGTGTTCTGTTGCCATTACTTCTTCCATTTTTGACAATGCCTCTTTTCTTAAACGTGATTGTGTACCAAATGTCATCGCAAAATAATTTAAAAAAATTAAAGCAATTATTAAAGATATAGGAATACTATAATAATAATATGGATTAACATGAAAATGATCGCTCAGAGGATTTGGTAAATCTACTGAATAAAATGTAAGAAAAATAATTACAGCAGTTGACAAAAATACAAGTAAAGAATTAGTTATAAAACTCAAATTAGAAGAAGAAAAAACACTTGGCATTAATAAAAAAATTACAAAAGGATTGACAACTCCCCCTGTTAAATAAAGTAAAACACCTAATTGAAAAATATCTATAACTAAAAAAAGAAATGCTGAATCTATCTGATAGTTGAGTTTTTTGATAAATAAAAATTAAATATAAATTACTTAGAATTCCAAAAAATATTATTATATTTGAAACAAAACAATTAAATTCAAAATTCAAAAAAAAATATACAAAATTAACAGTAATTAATTGCCCAACTATACCTATCCATCTTAAGCTTATATAGGTAGATTTTTTAAATGTATGATGTTTTGAAGTTTCAAAAAACTTCATTATTAGATATCGAGATTTTGAACATTTATTGCATTAGAGATAATAAAATCTCTTCGTAAGGCAACATCGTTGCCCATTAATGTATGAATTAAACTTTGATCTTTCTTTAAATCTTTAGAATATTGAACTTGAAGTAAATTTCGGGTTTCAGGATCTAGAGTTGTGCTCCATAATTCTTCAGGGTTCATTTCTCCCAATCCTTTAAATCTCTGTATATTCATTTTTGATTTTTCAAGATCTAGCTCTTTAGCAAATTCTTTTGTTCCTTTTTTAATTTTTTTCAATTCTTTATTGTTATTAACAATATAATCTTCCAGTTCTTTTTCGTCTTTAATATATATTCCCTTAGAACCTTTGTTAATTTTAAATAATGGTGGTTGAGCTAAATACACATGGCCATTTTCAATTAATTTATTAAATGGTTTATTATTAAAGAAAGTTAATAGTAATGCTCTAATATGAGAACCATCAACATCAGCATCTGTCATAATAATAATTTTTCCATATCTTAAATCTTTTAAATCTATCTCTTGAGTTTTTGGATCTAGGCCTAATGCATTGATTAATGTTACTATCTCATTAGAAGAAATCATTTTTGACAAGGCTTTGGTTCTTTGTTGCTCAGATGTATCTCCATTACCATTCTTTTTTACAGTCAAATCTTCAACATAAGTGTTTAAAATTTTACCTCTTAAGGGTAAAACTGCCTGATTTGCTCTATTCCTTCCTTGTTTCGCCGATCCACCCGCCGAATCTCCCTCTACAATAAACAATTCTGTTCCATCTTGTTTACCTATCTGACAATCTGCTAACTTTCCAGGTAACCCACTTAATTCAAGCGCACCTTTACGTCTAACATTTTCTCTGGCTTTTCTAGCAACGTCTCTAGCTAGTGCTGCTTGGATAACTTTAGCTAAAATTATTTTTGCAACTGATGGGTTTTGATCGAACCATATAGATAATTTCTCATTAACTACTGTCTCAACAATCATTCTTACTTCTGATGAAACTAATTTATCTTTTGTTTGTGATGAAAACTTTGGATCAGGAATTTTAGTAGATAAAACACATGTAAGGCCCTCTTTAATATCATCTCCTGAAATTGCTAATTTATTTTTTTTAAGTAGATTATGTTCAGTTGCATACTTGTTAATTACTCTTGTTAATGCACTTCTAAATCCTAATAAATGTGTTCCTCCATCTTTTTGATAAATATTGTTTGTATAAGCAAAAATATCTTCCGCATAACTTGCATTCCACTTTAATGAGCATTCAAGTTCTATGTTATCTTTTTTTCCTTCTATATAAATTGGTTTTTTAAATAAATCGTTTCCAGTTTTATTTTGCAGTTTTTCTCTTTTTTCATCTAAAAAATTTACAAACTCTAGAACACCCCCATCAAATTTAAATTCTATAATTTTTTCTTTTTTTTGACTAGCATCTATAAAGATAATTTTAATACCTTTGTTTAAAAATGCTAATTCTCTCATTCTTTTAATCAAAATATTTGCACTAAATTTTATTGAAGAAAATACTTCCTTAGATGGTAAAAAGGTTATTTGAGTTCCAGTTTGTTTAGATTTTCCAATAACTTTTAATGGAGCTTTGGCATCTCCATCTTTAAATTCTATAGCATACTTTTTACCATCTCTATTGATCTCTAATTGTAATTTTTCTGACAATGCATTTACAACCGAAACACCTACGCCATGTAATCCTCCTGAAACTTTATAAGAGTCATGATCAAATTTTCCACCCGCATGAAGTTGTGTCATAATAACTTCTGCTGCTGATTTTTTTTCTCCCTTATGCATATCAACAGGAATACCTCTTCCATCATCATTAACTGTTATTGTTCCGTCAGAATTAATTCTGACATTAATATTTTTACAGTGGCCAGCGAGTGCTTCATCAATAGAATTGTCTACTACCTCATAGACCATGTGGTGTAAGCCAGTTCCATCATCTGTATCACCTATATACATTCCTGGTCTTTTTCTAACTGCCTCAAGACCCTTTAAAACTTTGATGGAATCTGCCTGATATGTATTTTTATTTGTCATATTTTTTAATTTATGGAAAAAAAAATTATANCATTTTTCATGAAAAAATGTTGAAATATAATTAATTTTAAAGCCTTAATAATGAAAATTAACCTTTAAAATTAAGGTTTATTTACGAAATCTTTATAATTTTAAACAAATAAGAATTTATAAGGATAAATGTGTATTTATTAATAACTAATCTATAAATAAATTATAATACCGACTTGGTTATTTGAAATCATGAAAAATATAGAAAAAAAAATTAAAGATTATTTGATAAAACTTTATCCATTTAATAAATTATATTTCTTTATTAAGATATTAAAAAAATCTAAAAAAAAATATTACTACGCAGATAATGGTGAAGATGTAATTATTCAAAGCCTTTTTAATCATAAAAAAGATGGGTTTTATATAGACGTGGGATGCTATCACCCCATAAGAGCTTCACTTACACACTTACTTCACAAAAAAGGTTGGAAAGGAGTGAATATCGACATTTCCGAAGACACAATCAATCTTTTTAAAATTGCAAGGCCAAATGACAAAAATATAAATATTGGTATATCTAATAAAGAAGGTGAAGATTTTTATTATCAATCAAGTCATATCAACCAAGCAAATTCTTTTAAAGCATATGAAAATGTAAAAAAAGTTAAAATCCAAATATCTACATTGGATAAAATTATAAAAGAATTAGGAATTAAAAAAATAGATTTTCTTAATATAGACGTTGAGTATAGAGATTTTAAAGCACTTCAGGGCATTAATTTAGAGGATNTTCGTCCAACTTTAATTGCTATTGAAGATAATGATGCGTATGACATTACAGAGGTGGTNGACAGTGATATATATAAATATTTAACAAATAAAGAATATTTCTTGTATTCGAAAACAAATTGCACAAATTTTTATTTAGACAAAAAATTTAAGAATAATTTAAATGATATTTTAAATACACGTAATAATAATTCTTTATAATTAAATGTTTTCAAAAAAAATTATAAAAAAGATACCAATAATTAAAAGGCTTTATCCTTCTTTGATGAAGAGATTCTATAATAACAAAATAATAAGATTTAAATTTTTTGATATAGAGTTAGAGGGGAATATTAATGAACCAATGGATAAAGAAATTTTTCTCTTTAATAGTTATGAAAATTTTCAGATTAAATTTCTTATTAAAAATTTAAAAAAATACAATTCAGATTATTTTATAGATATTGGGGCAAACTCAGGAATTTATAGTTTAATTGTTAGAAATAAGTTTCAAAAGATTATAATCAAATCCTTTGAACCAGTTAAAAAGACTATAATCAAATTTAAAAAAAATTTGAAATTAAATAAAAAATTAAAGAATATTAAAATTTATAAATTTGGTCTTTCAAATAAAAATTCACAATTACTTATGAGAGCAAAAATAAGAGATGGTTATATTCAATCTAGTGGTTATGGTGTTGTTAAAAAAGAGGATAATTTAAAAAATCTTCATATTGAAAAAAATATTTTTAAAATTGGGGACAAAACTATTAAATTAAAAAATAAAAAAATTTGTATTAAAATTGATGCAGAAGGCCATGAGTATGAGGTTTTGCAGGGATTAAAAAGTTTGCTAAATTATAATGAGATATTCTTGCAGGTAGAAATTTTTGAAGAAAATTTCAACAAAATAAACAAATATTTAAAAAGTCAAAAATTTAAATGTATTAGTGCTATTAGCAATGATGGAAAAGCTGACTATTATTATAAAAATTTCTAGTAATTATTGGCGGAGAGAATGGGATTCGAACCCATGAAAGGATTGCTCCTTTACACGCTTTCCAAGCGTGCGCCTTCAACCACTCGGCCACCTCTCCTGTTTAAAAAATTTGATAATTCATCCAACACCTTTTCAGCTTTGATTGTATGTATTGATGTTGATGATCGTGTTACATCAGGCTCAATATCAATATGCTTTAAAAGTTTTGAGTAAGTTTGAGGGGGGCAATCACCTTGAATAACTATAGTTTCAATATCTAAATTAACTGATAAATGAGAAAATCCAGTATCATTACCTATGCAAAATTTACATCTTTTTAGATACGGTATTACATCATTAATTTTCTTATCCGCTGTAAAGGTTGCATCTATAGTGTCTCTAAAGTTTTCATTTATTAATTCTTCTTCTTTTGATTGATCTAAGCCACTAATAATTAAAAATTTTTTATAATTTTTTTCCTTTAAAAATTGTATTACTTTTAGATAATTTTTTATTGACCACCTTTTTTCATTTCCAGAAGCAGCAATAATTATTCCAACAGTATTTCTCAAGCTATTCTCTATACGGGACAAAGGTTTATAATCAATTTTTGAGGCATTGGTAATTTTTTTAACAAACTCTACAGCTTCATTGTCTCCTTTAGTTTTTGCAAAAAAACTTAAATATAATTTTTTATTCTTTTTTAAAAAAAAGTTTTGAAACTTAAAACCTAAACCCCAAATTTCTTTAATATTTGAAAAATTTGCTATGAGCAAATATCTTAAGGATGGGTGAAAAACATAACATGCTTTAAAATTAAACTTATTTATTTCATTAATATTATTAATTAAGGATTTAATATTATTAATAATATGTCCAATTCCTTTTTTTGGCTCATCAAGATATATAACTTTTTCACAGAATGAAGTATTTTCTAAATAGTATTCAGCTTGAGTAGATTTTTTTGTAAGAAAAACTACTTTTGAATTTTGGTGCTCAGATAGTTTCTGAAAGCAATACATTTTTGAGACAAATTGTCCCCAGCCTTTACCAGGATCAATTATCAAAATTCTACTCATTTTTCCTTGCTTATTTTTAGCACACCTATAAATGCTTCCTGAGGTATCTCTACTCTACCAAATTGTTTTGATCTCGCTTTACCTTTTTTTTGTTTTTCTAAAAGTTTTCTTTTTCTGTCCGTTGCTCCACCACCATGAATCTTAGTTAAAACATCTTTTTTAAATCCTTTGATGGTTTCTCTTGCTATAATTTTACCCCCTATTGCAGCTTGCACAGGTATCATAAAATTATGTCTTGGAATTAAATCTTTAAGTTTTTCACAAACTTCTCTTCCTGTTCTTTGAGCAAAATCTTTATGTATCATCATTGCCAATGCATCTACTGGCTCAGCATTTANTAAAATTCCAAGTTTAACTAAATCTCCTTCTCTATGTTCAATGATTTCATAATCNAAACTAGCATATCCACTTGTCATTGATTTTAGNCGATCATTNAAATCAAAAACAACCTCATTTAAAGGTANCTCATAATTCACAACAGCTCTATTTCCTGAATAACTTAGATTAGTTTGTATACCTCTTTTATCCTGACACATTTTCATTATTGATCCCAAGTATTCATCAGGTGTAATTATTGTTGCTTTTATCCATGGTTCTTCGATTAATTTAATTAGTGTTGGATCAGGTAAACTTGAAGGATTATGTAAATCAACAATATCTCCATTATTCATATAAACTTTATATACAACACCTGGGGTTGTAGTTAACAAGTTAACATCAAATTCTCTCTCCAGTCTTTCTGTTACAATTTCTAAATGTAATAGCCCTAAAAACCCACATCTAAATCCAAGACCAAGTGCAGATGAAGATTCAGGTTCAAACGAAAAACTTGCATCATTCAATTGAAGTTTTGCCAATCCATCTTTTAATTTCTGATATTCTGAGCTGTCAACTGGAAACAATCCACAAAATACTACTGGCTTACTTGGTTTGAAACCAGGTAACGCTTCTTTTAAAGGTTTGGCTGCATCACAAATAGTATCACCTACTTTTGTTTCAGATAAAACTTTTATTCCAGTTGTTATAAAGCCTATTTCACCAGCATTTAATTCATTTATATCTGTAGCCTTAGGTGTAAATACTCCAACTTTTTCAATAACATATTCTTGATTAGTTGACATCATTTTAATTTTCATATTTTTTGAAATTTTTCCATCAATAACTCTAACTAAAATAACAACACCTAAATAAGTGTCATACCAACTATCAACCAATAAGCATTTTAGATCTCCAGAGCTTTCTCCTTTTGGTCCAGGTAATACTGTAATAATTTGTTCTAAAATATTATNAATGCCTTCACCAGTTTTTCCAGAACAAGGAATAGCTCCCTCTGTATCTATACCTATTACTTCTTCTATTTGTTTTTTTGTTTTTTTTAAATCTGATGCTGGTAAATCTACTTTATTTAGAACAGGTACAATCTCATGGTTTATATCTAAAGCCTGATAAACATTAGCAAGTGTTTGGGCCTCTACTCCCTGGGTGCTATCAACAATTAAAATTGATCCTTCACATGCATAAAGTGATCTGCTAACTTCATAGCTAAAATCTACGTGACCAGGAGTATCAATAATATTTAAGATATATTCCTTTCCATCTTTGGCTTTATAATTAAGTTTCACAGTTTGAGCTTTAATGGTAATTCCTCTTTCACGCTCAATATCCATTGAATCTAAAACTTGTGCCTTCATTTCTCTTTCTGTAAGGCCCCCACAACTATGGATTATTCTATCAGCTATTGTTGATTTACCGTGATCAATATGCGCAATGATTGCAAAATTTCTAATATGATCAATATTTGTCATTACTACGATCTAATCTTAGCGTCTATTTTTGACTCTACTGTAGAAATGATTGTTTGATTGATTTTGTTTAAATCATCTTCATTTAAAGTTTTTTCAGATGATTGAATGGTCACATTTAAAGCTACAGATTTTTTATCATCTTGAATATTTTTTCCTTCATAGACATCAAATACTTTAACTGATTTTATTAAATCTTTATCTACACTAGATATTACGTCAATTAATTCCTGTACTTGGAAGTTTTTATCTAAAATAAAAGCAAAATCTCTCTCAGACTTTTGAAAATCAGAAAATTTATATTGTGTCTTTTGATCTTTAAGAGATTTTTTTGGCTGTTTAATATTATCTAAAAATATTTCAAATCCTACTAGTGCTTCTGTTTTAATATCTAATTTTTTTAAAATATTTGGATGAATATCACCAAAAAAAGCGACTACTTTTTCTTTACCTTTNTTTAGGAACACTCGTCCTGATTTTCCTGGATGATAATAACTTGGTGTCTCTATATCAAAGTATANCTTNTCTTTATNATATCCAGCCTCAGCTAAACATTGAATTACATCACTTTTAACATCAAACACATCTACCAATCTCTCTTTTTCTAGCCAGTTCTGTCTTGAATTCTTTCCTGACTTTAACCCTCCAANAACTGTTTGTTGTTCACCTGGTTTTTCATCTAAAAATGTAGGACCTATTTCAAATATTGACAAGTCCTTAAACCCTCTTCCTAAATTCTTATTTAAATGAATAATTAAATTTGAAAAAATAGAACTTCTTAAAACATCTAGATCTGAACTTATTGGATTAACTATCTTAATTTCTTTATTTTTTTCAATAAACAGTTGATTAATTTTACTATCAGTGAAAGACCACGTAATAGCTTCTAAATAACCTTTTGATGCAACTGCTCTTTGCAAAAAATGAAATAATTTTTGTTTTTTATTTAAAGTTTCTTTTTCTCTNACTTTTTGAGGCTCAATCATATTGATNTGATCATAACCTTTAATTCTTATTAGCTCTTCTACTACATCAACTTCTTGGGAAATATCTGGTCTCCAAGAAGGAATTTTTAAGTTGAAAATTTTTTTCACTTCCTTAATTTCAAATCCAAGATCATCTAAAATCTTAATCATTGCATTTTTTTCAATTTTTACGCCAGTTACTTTTTCAAATAAAATAGGGTCAAATTCTAAAGACTTATTTTTATAATTTTCAATTTTTTGAATATCAAATTCACTTGCTATCCCACCACAAATTTCTTGAATTAAGCTTACGGCTTTTTTTAACCCTTGTTCAATTGATAATGGATCAATTCCTCTTTCAAACCTAAACTTTGCATCTGTATCGATGTTTAGAATTTTTGATGATTTTCTAATTGATCTTGGGGAAAAATAAGCAGATTCAATTAATACATTTTTTGTATTTAATTCTGTACCAGATCTAGTTCCACCAATTATTCCTCCTAATCCTAATACNCCTGTAGCATCTGAGATAACACACATTCCTTCTTGAAGCTTATATTCTTTATTGTCTAATGCTTTAAATGTTTCATCTTTTTTAGAATTTCTAACTATTATTTCTTTATCAATTTTATCAACATCGTAAGCGTGTAACGGTCTATTCAAATCAAGCATTACATAATTGGTAATATCTACAATAGCTGAAATTGGTTTTTGACCTATTGAAATTATTTTTTCTTTTAACCAATCNGGACTTTCTANATTTTTAACANCTGTAATTAAACAGCTNCCAAATACTGTACAAGCTTGGTNATTTTCAATCTTAACATTAACTGTTTGTTTTCCATCTTGTTTTGATTTTTTTTCTTCAAGATTTTTTAATTTACCTGAGCCCGCTGCTGCTAAATCTCTAGCTATACCTCTAACACCCAAACAATCTGGNCTATTAGGTGTAATAGATAAATCTATTAAATTTGAACTATTTTTTGGAAAATAATTTTCCCCAATCTTATTTTTAAAATCATTTGATGAAAGTTCAGTTATACCATCACTTTCATCTGACAAATTTAACTCNGACTCTGAACATAACATCCCATAAGAGCTAACTCCTCTAATTTTNCTCACAACCAATTTCATTTGATTTTTTGGAATAACTGAACCAGGTGGAGCATAAATTGTAAGCAANCCCTCTATTGCATTTGGAGCACCACAAACAACTTTGACAGGATTTTCTTTACCTACATCTACATCACAAACTTTAAGNTTATCAGCATTTGGATGTTTTTCTGCTTTTAAAATTTTCGCAACGATGAAGTCATCAAATTCACCGCTTTGTTTTTCAACACTTTCAACTTCTAGACCAACATCTGTAAGTTTTTCTATTATTTGATTTTCATCTAATTTTGTATCTAGATGTTCTTTAAGCCAGTTAGATGTAATTTTCATCTACTTAAACCTCTATAACTTGAAGGAACATCAATTGGATCAAATCCAAATTGATTTAACCATCTATAATCACAATCAAAGAATGCTCTTAAGTCATTAATCCCATACTTAAGCATTGCTAATCTATCTATTCCAATTCCAAAAGCATATCCTTGGAATTCATCAGGGTTTACTTTAACATTTTTTAATACATTAGGATGAACCATTCCACAGCCTAAAATTTCAAGCCATTTGTCTCCCTCACCAATTATAATTTTTCCATCTTTAATTTCATAACCTATATCTACTTCAGCAGAAGGTTCTGTGAACGGAAAATGACTTGGTCTAAACCTCATCTTTATTTTATCAACTTCAAAAAATTCTTTAATAAAATAATTCAAACAGCCTTTTAGGTGACCCATATTGATATTTTTATCAATATGTAAACCTTCGACTTGATGAAACATAGGTGCATGTGTTTGGTCACTATCAGATCTATATGTTCTACCTGGTGCAATTATCTTAAAAGGTGGCTTGTCACTCAACATAGTTCTGATTTGAACCGGTGAAGTATGAGTTCTCAATAACAATTCTTTTTTTTCATCCAAATAAAAAGTATCATGCATATCTCTTGCTGGATGATTGTCAGGAGTATTTAAAGCAGTAAAATTATTATATTCATTTTCAACATCGGGACCCTCCTCAACACTAAAACCAATTTCAGAAAAAATAGATGAAATTTCATCAATAACTTGTGAAACAGGATGTATCTTGCCTTGTACAAATGGTCTCTCAGGCAATGTTATATCTACTTTTTCTTTTTCTAATTTTTGATTAATTTCTTTATTTTCAATTTCATCAATTTTTGAAGAAATGAGATCCTGCAATTCATCTTTTGTCGTATTTAAATCAGAAGCAAATTTTTTTCTTTCGTCTTCTGCTATTTTTCCAAGTTGTTTAAATTGAGAACTAACTAATCCATTTTTACCAAATAAATCTGTTTTAATTTGGTTAATTTGATTTAAATCTAAATTTTGATTTAGCTTTAAGAGATATTCATCTTTAATTTTTTTAATATCTGACATTTTAAGAGATTATTTCTTCACCGACGAAAAACAATAGTGAAGATTAATTTAAAGCAGATTGTGCTTTTTGAACAATAGTTTTAAA
>JGI26239J51126_1001047_pt1 | contig 13100 bp, 10 predicted proteins | sample SaaInlV_130m_DNA_3_FD_51126 | JGI IMG/M metagenome (IMG submission 51126)
GCATGCCCTTTAATACAAAAATACCAAAGTTAATTGGTATAAAACTTACAGGCTCAATAAGTGGATGGACCGCTCCAAAAGACATAATTTTAAAAGTTGCTGAAATATTAACTGTAAAAGGTGGGACAAATGCAATTGTCGAATACTTTGGAGAAGGAACAAAAACTATATCCACTACTGGTAAAGCAACAATTACAAACATGGGAGCTGAGATTGGAGCAACATGTTCCGTATTCCCTTTTGATAAAAAAGGTAAAGACTACTTAATTGCTACAGATAGAGAAGATTTAGCAAACTTAGCAGCAGAGAATATGGATATTCTTACTGCTGATGAAGAAGTTTTGGAGTCTCCAGAAAAATATTTTGATCAAGTTATAGAGATTGATCTTGATTCACTAGAGCCACATATAGTAGGTCCTCACACACCAGATTTAGCACGACCGGTCTCAAAGTTAAAAGAGGATGCACTCAAGAATGAATATCCAATGGCTATATCCAGTGCGTTAATTGGTTCATGTACAAACTCATCTTATGAAGACATTGGAAGAGCAGCATTTATTGCACGTGAAGCTGCAAAAAAAGGACTTAAATCGAAAGTTCCTTTAATGGTTACTCCTGGATCAGAACAAACTAGAGCAACAATTGAAAGAGATGGTTATTTAAAAGATTTGGAAGCAATTGGTGCGACAGTACTTGCAAATGCTTGTGGACCTTGTATCGGACAGTGGAAAAGGGATGATATTAAAGAAGGAGAGAGCAACTCAATTGTATCTTCTTACAATAGGAACTTTCCAGCTCGTAATGATGGCAATGCAGAAACTTTATCTTTCATTGGATCACCTGAAAGTGTTATTGGACTTGCCTTAGGAGGATCTCTTGATTTCGACTTTTTATCTGAAACTCTTACAAATGACAATGGGGAGGAAGTAAAGTTAACCCCTCCTGTTGCAGATGAACTTCCTTCAGAGGGGTTTGAACAAACTCTTGAGGGATTTATTCAACCTTCGGAATCTACTGAGGGTATTGAAGTAATTATTGATCCGAACTCATCTAGGTTGCAAGTATTAGAGCCATTTGAAGAATTTAATAAAAATAATTATGACTCTTTAATTGTATTAATGAAAGCAAATGGAAAATGTACAACAGATCATATCTCTCCAGCTGGTAAATGGCTGCAGTTTAGAGGTCACCTAGAAAATATATCTCAAAATTTATTTATTGGTGTCAATAATTCCTTTACAACAGATTCAGGAATGGGAAATAATCTATTAACTAATGAAATTATGTCTTTACCAGATTTGGCAAAAAGTTATCATGAAAACTCTGTCAACTGGATAGCAATTGGAGATGAAAATTATGGTGAAGGTTCTTCTCGAGAACATGCAGCTATGGAACCTAGGTTTCGAGGTTGCAAAGTAGTCCTTGTAAAAAGCTTTGCAAGAATTCATGAAGCCAATTTAAAAAAACAGGGAATACTACCTTTAACATTCAACAATAAAGATGATTATGAATTAATTGAACAGGATGATAAGTTAACAATTGAAGATCCTTCCAACATAGAGCCTGATAAGCAGGTGATTGTAAATATTGAAAAATCTGATGGTAAAATTTTATCTATTGTAACCAACCACTCCTTGTCCGACGAACAAATAACATGGTTCAAAGCTGGATCGGCCCTAAATTATATAAAATCTAGTTAATGGAAAAAATTTCAAGTACTTTAGCATCTCTCAGAAAAGAATATGGAAATAAAGAGCTCGATGTGAATGAACTTTCAGAAAGTCCGATTAATCAGTTCAAAAAATGGTTAGATGAAGCTATAAAAATTGAAGCAAATGAGCCGAATGCAATGGCAATTTCTACAGTAACAGATGAGAATAAGCCACGATCTAGATATGTTTTATTCAAAGATCTCGTAGAGGAGGAAATAATCTTCCATACCCATTACGAGAGTCCTAAAGCGAAAGAAATCTTTAATAATCCAAATATTTCTGGCGTATTTTATTGGCCAGAGATTCATAGACAGATTAGATTTGAAGGCGTTTGTAAAAAAGCTTCACCAGAAGTATCTGATGATTATTTCAACTCAAGGCCTAGAGGTGGTCAACTGAGTGCTATTGTTTCAAATCAAAGCCAAAAAATACAGGGGAGAGATGAGATTGAAGAAAAGATAGCTGAATTAGAAATCAAATATAAAAATAAAGAAATCAAAAGACCAGATAACTGGGGTGGGTTTAGTATAAAAATAGCTTATTGGGAATTTTGGCAGGGAAGAGATAACAGGACCCACGACAGATTCTCTTATTCTTTATTAGATAATAAATGGAAAATAGAAAGGCTTTCACCGTAATATGAGGCAAATAAAAATAACAAAAGATTTTATAAATTCTAAAAATACATCTGTACTTTACGAATCTGGCAATACAAAAGTTTTGATAACCGTATCGATTTCGGACAGGTTGCCAAGATGGCTTGAGAATGGAGATTCTGGATGGGTAACTGCCGAGTACAGTATGCTCCCTGGTTCATCGGGCAGCAGGGTTCCTAGAAAATCCTATGAAGGTGGAAGATCTAAGGAAATCTCTAGATTGATTGGAAGGTCATTAAGAGCAGTTTGTAATTTGAAATTATTAAATGGATATTCAGTAACAGTTGATTGTGATGTCTTAGAGGCAGATGGTGGAACGAGAACAGCTTCAATTAATGGTTCCTGGATTGCATTAAACGAGTCATTTAATAAATTAGTTGAAAATGGAAAAATGAATCAAAATCCTTTGATGAACCATGTTGCAGCTTTATCTGTGGGAATAGTTGAAGGTGAGTACATAGTTGATCTTGATTATAAAAATGATTCGAACGCGCAAGTTGATTTAAATATAGTATTAAATGATAATTTTGAAATTCTAGAAATCCAAGGGACTGCTGAGAAGAAACCATTCTCTAAAGAAGATCTTGATAAGTTATTTGAAATAACAAAACCAGAAATAGAAAAAATAATAACTCTTCAAAAAAACTAATGAACATACTTCTTGCAACTAAAAATATCAACAAGCATAGAGAAATTTCTAGAATATTAAAAGATACTGGTAACTTCCATCAAGCTATCTACAAAGAAGATTTATTAGATGTTGTAGAGGATAAAAATACAATTTTAGAAAATGCTCAAAAGAAAGCACATGAAATTTATGATCATTATCAGGTTCCTGTAATTTCTGATGATTCTGGTTTATTTGTAAATTCACTTGATGGGATGCCTGGCCTTCATTCAAAAAGGTATGCAGGAGAGAATGCAACCGATCTTCAAAATATTGACAAGCTGTTGGCAGACCTCATCGAAGAAAAGGATAGAAGTGCATACTTTCAAACAGTCTTATATTTCTATGATGGTGTAACTGAAATTTCTACAGACGGAATCCTTGAAGGTCTGATTACTAAAAAACCTAGAGGTGCAAATGGATTTGGATATGATTCTATATTTGAAAATAAAGGTAAAACCCTTGCTGAGTTATCTTCAGAGGAAAAAAATAGTATTAGTCACCGCAAGATTGCTACGAATAAAATGATAGAAATTTTAAATGAAAAAATCTAAGAATCTTTTCATAGTATTTTTATTTTTATTCTTCTCTGCATGTGAAGCAACTTGGACAATGGAAATAGAACTTAACGATGATAATTCTGGAGATTATAGAATAGCTATTCTTCTTGACCAAGAAGCACAACTATATGCAGTAGAGACAGGCCAAACTTCTATTGGTGGTTTAAATGCCATACTTACAGCTATGCCAGATGGTTTTGGCTCAACTATTTATGAGGATAATGATAAATTGGGAATCTTAATCAGAAATAATTTTCAAAATATTGAAGAGTTCGAAAATCAATTAGAAATCCTACGTGAAAATGAGAATACTGAACTGTTACTACTCCCTTTATCTAATATTTCAATATTGTCTGATGGAAATAAAAGAAGTATCTCAGGTTCTTTTGCAAAAATACTTAATGGTGCAGATGAAGAGATAGAAGGAATAGAAAATATTTATTCTGGTAGCTTAAGCATTCGGCTTCCGGGAAGAGTAACAGAACCAAACATTGAAAATATTGTAGATAATAAAATAATATTTCAACATTCAGGTTTACTTGAGCAAACCTTCCTGATGTCATCAAATACACAAGAGTTGACACAAGTTTATGTTGTTGGTTTATTATTTTCCCTCTTACTACTTGGCTATATAATTGCTAGACAACGGAATAGAAATAAGTAATATTGATACATGATGAATATCATAATTATTAATTAAGGACAACGAACGTATCGTTGTTACCCTTGCATGGCAGGGGTTTTTTTTTAGATATGAAAATAGATATATTTGATACAACTTTGAGAGATGGCTTTCAGCAGGAAGGGATATCACCTTCTGTGAAGGACAAGCTTGCTATTGCAGAATTGCTTGATGAACTAGGTGTAGACTTTATAGAGGGTGGCTGGCCGGGTGCTTCACCCAAAGAAGAAGAATTTTTTGATAGGGCAAAAACTGAACTTAAACTTAAAAATGCAAAACTAGTAAGTTTTGGATCTACAAGAAAACTAAATTCAAAAGTTGATGAGGATCCACAAGTCCAGGCACTCATTGACTCTGGAACAGAATATGTCTGTATTGTAGGAAAATCATCAAATTTACATATTACAAAAGCAATTCAAACTGATGTTAAAAGTGCTATAGAAATGGCTGTTGACACAATTGAACATCTTGGCTCCAAAGGTAAAAAAGTCTTTTTTGATGCTGAACATTTTTTTGATGGGTATAAAGAAGACTCAAAAACAAGTCTTGAAATAATGGATGCAGTTATTGCTGCTGGTGTAGATTGCTTTATATTTTGCGACACAAATGGAGGAACATTACCGTCAGAAGTCACTGCAATATTAACCGAAATATTGCCAAGGTATGAAGGCCAAAAGTTTGGTGTACATTTTCAAAATGATAATGGATGTGCAGTTACAAATTCCATGGCAGCCGTCAATTTGGGAGTGAACCATGTTCAAGGGACCATGAATGGCTATGGAGAGAGAACTGGAAATGCGGATCTTTGTACTCTTGTACCAAACCTATCTTTAAAAATGGATCATGAAACAATAAATTTAGAATCTTTAAAAAAGCTAACACCTATAGCAAATCACATTGCTGAACTAGTCAATGTTACCATTGATTCTAGACAGCCATATGTTGGTTCAGCTGCTTTCACTCACAAAGCTGGATTGCATGCTTCCGGTATGGCTAAAGATAGCTCACTATACGAACACATTGACTCTTCTGCTGTAGGCAACTATACAAGAACTACAGTCTCAGAGCTAGCTGGTAGGGCAAGTGTAATTACTAAAGCAAATGAGTTTGGTTTAGAGTTTTCAAATGATGATGCGAAAGAATTAATTAATCATGTACAGAATTTAGAACATGCTGGATATCAATTTGAGGCTGCAGATGCATCTTTATTTTTACTTATGAATAAAGTAAAAAATGTAGTTCCAGGGTTTTTTAGTTTTGAGAGTTTTCGTGTATTTTCAGAAAGACGCAATTCGGAAAATGTTATTTCAGAAGCTGTAACAAAATTAATTGTCAATGAAAATAGATATGTCACAACTGGTGAGGGAGTCGGCCCTGTAGACGCTCTAAGTAAGGCTCTTGTAGCAGCATTGGAGGCTGATTACCCAAATGTTACAACCATCAAACTTGTTGATTATAAAGTTAGAATTATTGATTCTTCTGATGGTACCGAAGCAAAAACGAGGGTCTTAATTGAATTTACAGATACAACTAAAAACTGGAGCACTATAGGTGTCCATGAAAATATTATCAATGCCTCATGGAATGCACTTTGTGATGGATTTAATTATTATTTTATGACAAGCTAATTAGATATTTTCTAATTTTTTTATTTATACTTATAAAAAAGGAGTATTCCTATGAATGAAAAAATAGAAAACCTATTAGAAGAAAATAGAAAATTTAGCCCGTCTGAAAATCTTGTTAACAATGCAAATGCATCAAGTGATTGGTTTACAGAAGCAAATGAAGACCGTATAGAGTTTTGGAAGAAACAAGCCCTTGAGCGTATTACGTGGTACAAAGAACCGACAGAAGTTTTAGATGATTCAAATGCACCTTTTTATAAATGGTTCAAAGATGGAGAGCTGAACCTTTCATATAACTGTTTGGACAGACATCTTGAAACTGATGCTGACAGAGTAGCATTTTACTGGGAGGGAGAGCCTGGAGATACTCAGGAAATTACTTATCAAGATCTTTATGAAAGAGTTTGCAGACTATCAAACGCACTCAAAAAATTAAAAGTTGGAAAGGGTGATAGGGTAGCAATCTATCTAGGCATGACTCCTGAAATAGTTGTAGCAATGCTAGCTTGTGCAAGAATAGGAGCAGTCCATTCAGTTGTTTTCGGAGGCTTTTCGTCAGAAGCTTTAGCTGATAGAATTAATGATGCACAAGCTAAATTAGTCATTACTGCTGATGGTGCCTGGAGAAGGGGAGATATTGTACCTCTAAAAGAAAATGTTGACGGATCTCTTTTACTGACTGAATACATAGAAAATGTAATTGTAGTTAAAAGAACCAATCAAGAAATCTCAATGGTTGAAGGTAGAGATCACTGGTACGAAGACATTACAAAAAAAGAATCTTCAGAATGCGAACCTGAAGTAATGAATGCTGAAGATATGCTTTACATTCTTTACACATCCGGCACTACAGCGAAACCGAAAGGAATAGTTCACACCCAGGCAGGATATCTAACTGGAGTTACAACGACTCACCATGAAGTTTTTGACATCAAAGATGACGATATTTATTGGTGTGCTGCTGATTGTGGTTGGGTTACTGGCCATAGTTATATTGTTTATGGACCCCTTGCAAACAAAACTACAAGTGTGATGTACGAGGGAGCTCCTAATGCTCCAGATGAGAAAAGATTATGGAATATAATTGAAAAGTATAAGGTAAATATTTTCTACACAGCACCAACCGCTATTAGGGCATTTATGAAATGGGGAGTAGAACATCCACAAGCTCATGACCTATCATCACTGAGACTTTTAGGTACAGTTGGTGAGCCAATTAATCCTGAGGCATGGATGTGGTATCACGAAAATATAGGTAACGAGCAATGCGCAATTGTTGATACCTGGTGGCAAACGGAGACTGGTTCCATTATGATTTCACCATTACCAGGAATAACCGATACTAAGCCTGGGTCTGCATGTGGACCTCTTCCAGGAATAGAGTCTGCCATCATAGATGAAAAAGGAAATGAAGTTGGTAAAGGAGAAGGTGGTTATTTGGCTATTAAATCACCATGGCCATCAATGTTAAGAACAGTGTATGGGGATGATCAGAGATATATTGATACCTATTGGTCGCAACATGAGGGTCTATATTTTGCTGGCGATGGAGCAAAATATGATGATGAAGGCTATGTATGGCTTTTAGGCAGAGTAGACGACGTTATGAATATTTCAGGACATAGAATTTCAACAGCTGAGGTTGAGAGTGCTTTAGTCTCACATGAAGCAGTAGCTGAGGCTGCTGTAATTGGAAGATCTGATGAGATATCAGGCGAAGCGATTGCAGCATTTGTTTCTTTAATAGGAACTGATCAAGGTGATGAAAATTTAATCTCGGAATTAAGGCAACATGTAAGTGATAAAATTGGACCGATAGCTAAACCAAAAAGTATCGTGATAACCGCAGACTTACCAAAAACTCGAAGTGGTAAAATTATGCGTAGGCTTCTCAAAGACATTTCAGAGGAGAGAAAACTAGGCGATGTTACTACATTGGCTAATGCTGACATAGTCTCTGAGCTACAATCGAGAGCGATAGATTCCGACGATGAGTGAAAGAACATTTAGCTGGAATTTACCCCAAGATGCTGTTCAAAAATTAATAAGTCTCGACCGTTTCCAAAGAATGGAATTTTTTAGAGACCTACCTATGGAAAATGTTCCGATAGGTGCGTTAATGGGTTTTTCTGAGATAGATATTGATGATAAAGGGCAAGTAACCTTTACTATTACACCTCAAGAATTTCATTACAACCCTCTAGGNACAGTACACGGAGGNCTAGCTGCTACTTTATTAGATTCTTGCAATAGTATTTCAGCAAACTGTCAGGTTGATAAAGGATTTCTAACAATGACAACGGATATCAGAGTAAATTATTTAAGACCAATGACTATAAAAACCGGTGAAGTAACTGCTACTGCGATTATCGAAAAAGTAGGTAGAAAAGTTATTTTTGTTAAGGGGTCACTTGCTGACAAAGATGGAAAAGTATATGCCACAGCTAGTTCTACCGAACTTGTGGTTGAAGCTTAATTCAACTTAAAAATCTGTGCGGATGAGAGGACTCGAACCTCCACGAGCAAAGCTCACTGGATCCTAAATCCAGCGCGTCTACCAGTTCCGCCACATCCGCTAAAATGTCGCGTGGGTCGCCGGGGACTTGAACCCCGAACCTGCGGATTAAGAGTCCGATGCTCTGCCAGTTGAGCTAGCGACCCTTTTATACAGATTAACCGAAGTAAGATTACTTAACTATTATTTTTTAATTAATTGTTTCCATAAAACCAGTATCATGGAACAATAATTAGACGTACGGGCTGTGGCTCAGCTTGGCTAGAGCGCCTGCTTTGGGAGCAGGAGGTCGTGAGTTCGAATCTCACCAGCCCGACGAATCGCATTATTGCGGGTGTAGCTTAATGGCAAAGCTCCAGCCTTCCAAGCTGGCTATGAGGGTTCGATCCCCTTCACCCGCTCGAGGCTCTCGTAGCTCAAATGGATAGAGCAACAGACTTCTAATCTGTAGGTTATAGGTTCGAGTCCTATCGAGAGCGCGCGTGGTGGTCGTAGCTCAGTTGGTTAGAGCACCTGGTTGTGGTCCAGGATGTCGCGGGTTCGAATCCCGTCGATCACCCTAACTTTATTAATTAAGGAGAAAATTGAAATATAAGATTAAAAAAGAATCAGAATTCGAAAAGAATCTTGAAATCAAGGTCGAACTTGAAGACTTAGATGATCATAGAGATGAAGCCATAAAAAAAATTGGTAAACAAATTAAAGTGGACGGATTCAGGACTGGAAAAATTCCTGCCAATATTGTAAAAAGGGAAGTCGGAGAAGATTATATAAATGAAGAAGCTATAGAACTATTTTTACCACAAACATTATTTTCTATTCTCAATGATGAAGAAATATCACCAGCAACTAGACCCGCCATTAAAGAAATTAAAAAAGAAAAAAGTCATTTTGATGTAAATGTTTTGATTACTCTCTGGCCTACGCTTTCAAAATTACCAAAACTCAGTCAAACAGTTGAGGTTGATTCAATTGCACCTACAGATGAGGAAATCGCAGATCAGATAGAGAGAATAAAATCACAATTCGCAGAGGTCTCTAAAGTTGAGAGGCCCCTCAATTCTGGAGACTATGCGATGATGAATTTATCAGCAACAAAAAATGGTNTTGAAGTAAAAGATTTTACATATAATGACTACCTTTATGAAGTCGGAACTGGTGCTCTTACTCCATCTTTAGACTCCAAACTTGAAGGAGTTGCACCTGGGGCCATTATAAAATTTAATGATTCAATCCCACAACTTAATGAAGAGAATGTTGAGGTGACTGTTTTATTAAAGGAAGTTAGAGAAAAAATATTACCTGAATTAACTGATGAATGGGTTTCTGATACTACAGAGTTTGAGAATGTTGATTCCCTAAAAAAAGAACTGGTAGCAAATATTGAGAATGTTAAAAAACAACAGATAGCATCTCAGTATCAAGGTCAACTTACAAATAAATTAATTGAAGAGGTAGACATGAAACTTCCTGAACAATTAGTAATTGCAGAAATGGACAGTATTCTACAAAATTTTCTAAATGAATTAAAGCAAAGCAATATTCAATTAGAAGATTATTTTAAAATTACTGGATTAACTGAAGAAACACTCAGAGATGACCTTAATAAACAAGCTTCAAGAAATTTAACAATGGTACTAATACTTGATAAAGTTATCGCAGATTTAGACATGAAGCTTGACGAGAAAGATATCGCATTGGTTGACGAACACATGGTTACCCACAAAGATGATGCGGAAGATTCTGATCAAAGTAGCCATAGGTTGAATTTAGAAGCTGAATCTCTTCGTAATAAAGCTATGCTTCATATATTACAACAAGGTATATCAGTTGATAAGGACGGCGAAAAAGTATACCTACAGGATGTATACAATAGAGATACAGATTTAGGAGAGGAAGAATAAAATGGAAAAAATACCTTCAAATTATGTAATACCTACAGTTATTGAAAATACCAGTAGGGGAGAAAGAGCTTTTGATATATATTCAAGGCTATTGAAAGATAGAATTATTTTTCTTGGTACGCCGATCGATGACGGTGTGGCTAACTCAATTATGGCTCAGTTATTACATCTAGAATCAGAAGATCCTGAAAAAGATATTTTTATGTATATCAACTCACCAGGTGGATCTATTACTTCATTGTTTACAATTTTTGACACAATGAACTATATCAGACCAGATATTTCAACAGTCTGTATGGGGCTTGCAGCTTCTGCTGCATCAGTAATTCTAGCTGGTGGAGCTAAAGGTAAAAGATACAGTCTTCCAAATGCAAGAATTATGCTCCATCAACCATCTGGAGGTATGGAGGGTACTGTTGCTGATATGGAGAGAAATTTTGACTTAATTGTGTCAATGAGAACTCAATTAAACCAATTACTGGCAGATTTTACCAATCAGGATGTTGAAAAAGTTACAGCTGATACAGATAGGGATTTTTGGATGACCGCACAAGAAGCTTTAGAATACGGTATAGTAGATGAAGTACTAACTCAAAGGGAGTTAGTCGACAAAAAATAAAATAACAGGGTAGTAAATATGGCTAATAAAGAATCGTCATCCGAACCTCTAAAATGTAGTTTCTGTGGAAAATCTCAGAAACAAGTAATTAAATTAATTGCTGGTCCAGGTGTTTACATTTGTGATGAATGTATAGAGCTTTGTACTGAAATCATTGAAGAAGAGAAAATTGACTCAATTGAAAACACCGACGAAGTAAATCTTCCATTACCTAAAGAAATTAATCATTCTTTAAATGAATTTGTTATAGGTCAAAACGATGCAAAGAAAACCCTCGCGGTTGCTGTTTATAATCACTACAAAAGAATTTATAAAGACGACACAATTAAAGATGATCTCGAAATACAAAAATCAAATGTTCTAATTTTAGGACCAACAGGAAGCGGTAAAACCTTATTGGCACAAACGCTTGCAAAGATATTAAATGTACCATTTGCTATAGCGGATGCTACTACGCTTACTGAAGCGGGTTATGTTGGTGAAGATGTTGAAAACATATTACTTTCACTAATAAATGCTGCAGATTTTGATATCCAAAAAGCAGAAAAAGGCATAATATACATTGATGAAATAGACAAGATTACCAGAAAATCTGATAATCCTTCAATAACACGAGACGTATCCGGTGAGGGAGTCCAGCAAGCGCTGTTAAAAATATTAGAAGGTACTGTAGCCCAGGTTCCACCCCAAGGTGGTAGAAAACATCCTCAACAAGAGTATCTCCAAATTGATACGACTAACATCTTATTTATTGTTGGTGGTGCATTTGATGGGCTTGAAGAAATTATTACTAAGAGATTAGGTGAGAATTCAATTGGCTTCTCAGCTTCCTTAGATGGCACTAGCAAAATAAATCAAAATGAAATATTTCAAAATGTTGAGACTAAAGATTTAATAAAGTTTGGTTTAATTCCAGAGTTTATTGGAAGACTTCCTATTGTCACGAATGTAAATGAATTGGAAAAAGAGTCACTTATTAAAATTTTGACAGAGCCAAAGAATGCAATTACTAAACAATTTAAAAAAATGTTTGCGTTAGATGAGATTGATTTAATATTTACAGATGACTCACTTGATGCTCTTGCTGACTTAGCACTGGAAAGAAATACAGGAGCAAGAGGCTTAAGGTCAATACTCGAAAAAATACTATTAAATGAAATGTATGAATCTCCATCAAGAAAAGATATAGATCAGATTATCTTAGATAAAGAAAATGTTCTTGATGGTATCCAGCCCAAACTAGTTTTAAATTCAAACAAAGATTCTAAAAATTCAAAACCTGCATAGTTACATGCGAGATGAACAATACGAGCCTCTAAAAATAGAAAAAAAATGGCAACAAGTCTGGGCAGACCAAAATAAATTTAAGCCTAAACCTTCAGATAAGCAATTTTCTATAGTTATCCCTCCACCAAATGTAACTGGATCTCTACACATGGGGCATGCCTTGGAACACTCTATTATTGACGTTCTAGTTAGATATAAAAGGCTAAATGGGTTTGAAACATTATGGGTTCCCGGAACAGATCATGCAGGAATTATTACACAATTACTTGTTGAAAAAGAACTATCTGCTCAAGGCACAAGTAAAGAGTTACTCGGCAGAGACAAATTTATTGATGAGGTATGGAAGTGGAAAGAGACATCTGGTGAGAATATTTCAAATCAAATGAAAACACTTGGTATGAGCTGTGATTGGAGTATGGAAAGATTTACTATGGATGAAGGTCTTTCCGATGCCGTTCAGCAGGTGTTCATCGATTTGTACGAAAAAGATCTGATTTACAAAGGAACTCGGATGGTTAACTGGGATACAACACTCATGTCTGCAGTCTCCGATCTGGAGGTAAACATGACTTCTAAGCAGGGAAAACTATGGAATCTCAGATACAAAGTAGGAGATGAGCATTTAGTAATTGCAACAACACGTCCAGAAACATTATTAGGAGATTCAGCAATTGCTGTTAATCCTAATGATGAACGGTATAAAAACTTAATCGGCAAAAAAGCAATCATCCCTTTGGTTAATAGAGAAGTTCCAATAATTGCAGATGAATATGTTGATATCGAATTTGGATCAGGCTGTGTAAAAATTACACCAGCACATGATTTTAATGATTACGAGATTGGCATTAAGCACTCACTAGAGTTAATCAG
>JGI26239J51126_1001048_pt1 | contig 13091 bp, 18 predicted proteins | sample SaaInlV_130m_DNA_3_FD_51126 | JGI IMG/M metagenome (IMG submission 51126)
GCGCCATAGGTTTTGATGCGAGCAATAACTTCCTGTCCAATATAGCAACCCTTATTGTAACTGACAGCACTATGCTCGAGACCTGTTTCAGGGAGAATATTTTTTTCATTGATATCCTTGCCGTAGGAAGGGATACCAGATTCAATACGAAATACCTCGCGCGTATGGTGGTCAATATGGGTCAATAGATTTTGCTGCTCGAATTCCAATAATTTCTTTGTGATGGGATTTTCTGATTCGGTTTGGAATACTAGGACACACCCTTCTTCTCCTGTCAGCGATTTAGCGATTGCTAGAGCAGGTAGCCCTTCGAATGTAAACCCACAGATGTCGTTAGGTTTTTCCGGAATAGAATCGTCACTTCGAGTGAAAATTTTTTATAATTTCTTGGCTTTTTGGACCTTGCAATGCGAGAACAAAATGATTGGATAATGTGAGGGTCACGTCTTCACGGAAAAGGAAGGAGTTTAGATGGTCCAGTAGATTTTCTTTTTGTTGAGTCTCAACCAGTATAACTGCCGACTCTTCTCCTGTTCGGTGGAGGGAGAATGTAGAGATAACCCTGGCTTTTCGATCAACAATGGCATTATTTTGACCTTGCCCCGGCTTTAGCTCATTTACGTCGTTAGTTGTTTGGGTCTGGAGATAGCTAAAAAGATCTGAGCCTTCAGCTGAAATAAGACACAAGTCTTTNAGGAAAAAGTAGCCAGCTTTTTCACGTAAATAGCGGTGGTTTTCGTGNGAAGAAAGAGTAGTTTCCAAGTAACGATTTGCAAGCGGTGTCTATTATCAGGTGATAGAGAATGACTCTCCACAACCGCAAGTTGAGGTNGCATTTGGATTTACAAAAACAAACCCTTTNCCATCAAGCCCGCCTTTGTAGTCNAGCATCATCCCCTTNAAGTAAATGAGGCTTTTNGCATCCATGAAAACCTTGAAGCCTTCATGTTCAATCACTGTGTCGCCTTTTTCTGTTGGTGTGAACGCAAGGTCGTAAGACAAACCAGAACAACCGCCACCCTTTACACCTAGGCGCAGGCCTATTTCTGGGTTATTTTCTGCGTTTATTAACTTCTTGACCTCATCCCTGGCAATCATTGAGACTTTAACAAACTCCTGTGTAACAGCCATTCGTTCCTCCAATGGTAAAATACTGTATATAAAGGGTGTGACATTCTGTTAGATAACTTAAATGCTCTTTAAGTTTCTTTTATTATACTAAAAATATGGAAAATTTGTGGCTATTACTTAAAATATTATCGGTAGTATTTTATATTAATTAAAATTAAAGATTTGCTTGGTTCGTGGTTGGTTGATTTTTGGGTCGATATTCTTGATGATAATGAATAATTTAAACCTTTTCATAGACTATAGAATCAAATAAACTGTAACTTGTTTAATAGTGCACCATTATTTATTGGGAGTTTTAACAGCCTATGATTAGCATTCCAGATTTAGCAACTTTGGTGAAGGAGTCGATTCCTGATGCCGAGGTTGAAATACTTGATAAAACGGGCATGAGTGATCATTTTATCATTCATGTGACCTCAGCTACATTTGAGCCTATGGATTTAATGGCAAGGCATCGAGCGGTTCAAGCTGTATTGAACCCAGCGATGCAAGATGGTCGTGTTCATGCTGCAGAAATAAAAACTGCAGTACCCGCTTAGAAATAACAAATTTCTCAGTTTTTTTAAAAATAATATTAATCTTTTATATTTATAGGAGTTTTCAAGAATGTCTTCGATAGATGATGAAATTAAAGAAGAAATAGCTAATAACAAAATATTGATTTATGGCAAAGGCACCAAGTCTGCCCCGCAATGTGGGTTCACGGCAGAAACAGTTCAGTTTTTTAACAAATATGGACATCCGTTTGAAGTGGTAAATGTTTTGGAGAATATGAATAAACGAGAAGCTTTGAGCAAAATGACAAATTGGCCAACATTGCCTAAGGTTTTTATTGACGGAAAGTTTTACGGGGATACTGATATCCTTGATGAAATGGAAGCTAAGGGTGAAGTGGAACCATTATTAAAAACTGCATTTGGTGAATAATTCTTGTTAACTTTTGAATTGAGGTTTTCATGTCAGGTGATCTAGAGACAGGTGATCGTGCACCCGGTTTTGATTTGCCGGCTGTTTATGGGTACAAAGCAGGTGCAAGTAGCCCTTCCGCTGAGGAAAAGGTTATGGTCAAACTTAAGGACTTTCAGGATAAAAAATGGGTAGTATTATGTTTTTATGCCAAAGACAGTAGTCCTGAAGATACTAGGTTAATGGTAAGTTTTAATGAGTGGAATAGAAAGTTTAAAACCCGTGAAGTTGAGCTGTTGGGTTGCAGTTGGAATGGGGTTAATTCACATCAACAGTTTATTGAAGTTTATCAGATGGGCTTTACTTTACTGGCTGATGAGTATAAAAAAATCACCGAATTATATGGTGTGATTAAGGAAGAAGATGATCTTGGACAAATGGTCAAGGTGATTGAACGCTCTACTTTCGTGGTCGATAAAACAGGAATGGTGCGTAAAGTATGGAGAAATATTGAAGANCTTAGAGAACACCCGCGGGATGTTTGGGATTTTATTCAAAAAGAGAAGCACTAGTNNTCTAAGGCAACGGCAGGACTTTTAAGAAAATCAGCCAATANTTTAAGGAGAGANTTTTTAGCTGTTGCTAAAAAAAATGGGTATTAGAGCAGTTTTAGATATATTAGATTGAGGAACCATTTATAGCACTAAAAGCTCCTTTTGTTTTTTTTTGCGAGGTTACTCCTATGGCATCCTACGATACGTTAGACAACATAACTTTATCTGATTCTAAAACAACATATGAATTAAAAAAGGGGGATTTTGCTTTTGAACCTGCGTCAGCAAATAATATAATTTGTTCGATTAATGGTAAAGTGCAAAGTGGAAATTTTTCAGTTTCAGGAAGCACAATAACATTTACAGATGTAAGTTTTTCTTCGTCAGACAAGATGGACTATATAATGCACATTAGAACTAGCAAATAAGAATTTTATTGCGGTGGGCTTGTGGGTGGCAGTTCAACTTTAGCAGGAAAAATTTAATAACCTCGAAAGAGATCACTGATGAAATTTTTTAACCGTAAGTGAATCGCGTAAAGTTTTTTTAAGAGGTATTTTNTAAGGAATGCATTCAGATAGGTTTAAAGTTTTTACATATTATATTACGTATTTCTTGAAGTCTTTCATCTCCTTTTTTTGCATCTTTCCCCTCCAGTTTTATGCAAGGGGAAATAATAATTCTGACTGCCTTAGGGTTAATAAGCATACTGCCCTTACGGATGATATCCCGAGTTCCTATGATTGTTACAGGGACCATTGGTACTTTGGCGCGTTGGGCTAGGAGTTGGCTTCCTTTTTTAAAAACACCGATGTTTCCGTCCTCAGATCGTGTCCCCTCAGGAAAAACAACTACAGAACTTCCTGCTTTGATAGCTTCGAGTGTGCTCAGGAAAGCTTGATATGATTGTTTTCGATTATTTCTTTCAACAGGAATATAACCAGCTGCACTCATTGCCCAACCCATAAATGGAACTCGAAATAAGACCGCTTTTGAAACCCATCGGAGTTGGACAGGCAAATAACCTGCTAAAGTGAAAATATCGTAGTAGCCTTGGTGATTTGCTATAAAAATTTGAGGTTGATCAACCAAGATATTTTCTGCCCCACTAACTTCAACTCGAATACCATTCCACTCGCAAATTAACCTGCTCCATAAAGCAGCCACTTTATGAGATTGATTTCCGCTTTTATCAAATATTCCCAGAATAATAGCTATAGTTCCAAGAATTATAGATAGGATTACTATTACAATCCAAAATCGTAGCGTGTGATAGAGCGTTAATAAATATTCCAAAATATTTTTACCTACATTTGATGAGAGTTCGTGCTGAAGGTGGGTCAGCTAAGTTAATTAACCTTCGATACTCATTCGGCAATGTAATCGAATAGAGACCAGGATAGCTAGGAATAGGTCGGCCGACACATGGCTTGGCTAGGAGTTTTCTAAAAAAACACTTAATTGTTTTTCTAACTCAAATATTTAATCAGAGCTATTAAGAATCAAAGTCTAACTAGATTTTAACATAGCTAACCCTGCAAGTGTAACCAATTGGTTCGTTCCACCAACAGTGTATAAATAATAGGATCTGTTACAATGCGCAAGTTGATTTGGCTGGGAACGTTTCAATAAAACTGGTAAGGGGGAATTTTGTGTCTGAAGAAAATCCGTTATTTTTTAAACAGTTATTGTCAGGAGTCGATATTGGTCAATCAGATTCTTCTGCTAAGCAAATGGCAAACTTTATTTACATAATTGGAGATAAAAATACCCGGGAATGTGTGATTGTTGACCCAGCATGGGATATTGATGGGATTCTTAATGTGATTGAAACTGAGGAAATGAAGTTGAAAGGCTCCTTGGTTACCCATTACCACCCGGATCATGTTGGGGGTAGTATTTTTGGCATGAATATTACAGGGCTTGCTGAATTGATGGAAAAAAATTCTGCCCCTGTTTATGTAAACAAACATGAAGCCGAAGGGTTAAAGCAGGTGACAGGCCTTTCGGATTCAGATTTGCGCTTGACTGATAGCGAAGAAGTCCTAAGCATTGGGTCCATAGACATTACTTTTTTGCATACACCAGGACATACTCCAGGATCTCAGTGTTTTCGGGTTGGAGACTCTCTTGTTGCCGGAGATACTTTGTTTTTGCAAGGATGTGGCCGTGTTGATTTGCCAGGGGGTGATAGTGAGGTTATGTATGACACCTTAACTCGACGGCTAGCAAAGATTCAGGATGAGGTGGTGCTTTATCCAGGACATAATTATGGGGGGAAACCATCTGCGCCGATGGGCAACGTTCGTGAAACTAATTCTTACTTGCAAATTAAGAGCTTGGAAGATTGGTTGGGTATTATGGGTGGTTAACAGAACCTCTTTTTTAAAATTAATGATCTGAGTCCTATCAACTCTAAAATAGAATCAAATTTAAGTTTTAGAGGCCATTCCGTTAAGAACCTAATCAACACCTTACAATCAGTTTATATTATTGAGAAAAATTCATGGGCGATTTGAGATACTAGGTGATTAAAATATTGCTCTATCTGGTTTTATTTTGTCTTTCTTTTCTTATCTTTGAATCATTCACTTTGATTTTTGGAGTTAGTGTCGCTCTATTTGCCTTATACTATTTCACTTCAAAAAAATCGTCTTCCAACTAATATCTTTGATAAATAGGAAACTTTGATTCGATGCCAAAAGTAATTAGTGGTCAGTTGAGTAAAATGACTCATAAGGCAGATACTCCCATACAGTATTTCTTAAACTTCAATGACCAATCATATTCCTTAACACCTATGGTAGGCCATCGGGCAACCATTAGATATACAGGCATAATCACCTGTGTTGAGTGTGGTCGCAAAATTAAAAAAACATATAATGATGGGTATTGTTTCCCGTGCGCGCGAGACTTGCCGGAAAATGATATTTGTTCGGTGCGTCCAGAAAAATGCCAACATGATAAAGGGAATGAAGCTGATCGAGAGTTTTATAAAAAATACTGCAATATAGACCATTATGTTTACCTATCACAGACATCCGGAGTGAAGGTAGGAATAACCCGTCATTATAATATTCCAAGCCGTTGGATCGACCAAGGAGCGGTCAAAGCATTGATTATTGCCAAGGTTCCCCGCAGGCTTCTATCGGGCCAAATTGAGATAGCCTTGGCTAAAAATATTTCTGATAAGACCAACTGGAGAAAAATGCTTTTAGGGAAAGTTGAAGACATAGATTTTTCTACTGTGCGTGAAAAAATGATTCGTTGTATTCCTAGAGAACTTAGTCAATACGCCTTGCATGAAGAAGAAGTTAAATCCTTTACTTATCCTGTTCAATCTGTTCCATTAAAAATAACAAGTCACAACCTGGATAAGGAAGGTGAGTTTACTGAAAAACTTACAGGCATCAAGGGGCAGTACCTGATATTTGAAAACCGGGTAATCAACTTAAGAAAATACTCTGGTTACCATATTGAGTTTGTGTTCGAATGAGATTAAAAACATGGAAAGTGCAGAGTTTATTGATAGAAAAAAAGGGGCTTCACATGAATTTATATCTAATGACCTATGGGGAGAAGATCCTGCCCCATTCCTAAAAAATAATCTAGCAGCAGAGCCTGTGGGCCCTGTGAAAAATGGTTTTTATTTTTCACAAGTCCATAGGCTTGTGTAGTCAGTGCCATGCGGGGAGGAGGGTAATTAAGCAGCTTGTTTAACCATTTCTCCTTCAAAAGCTGAATCGATAGAGGTGGCGTTTGTGGATCGTTTCACTTTGGCAACTCTGATATTTTTTACCAGACCCATTTTTTTGAGAGCCCAGATGGCCATCCAGGTAATGTCTAGCTCCATGGGACGCAGACCATGCTGAGCTGATTTTGGAAAGGCGTGATGGTTATTGTGCCAGCCTTCTCCGTAGGCGAGAATAGCCACCCACCAACAGTTAGTAGAAAGATCGTTTTCAAGTTCAAAGTTTTTATAGCCAAAAGCATGTGCCGCGCTATTAACAAACCAAGTGCCATGATAGACAAGTACGAGTCGCAAAAATATTCCCCATACAACCCAAGGTAGTCCTCCGATTGCAAGAAAAATAAAGCCAAGTACAAACTGATTTTTAATATAGTTTTTTTCTAGAAACTGATAGAACTTGTTGTCTGAAATATCCTTCGTGTAGTTTTGAATTACTTTGTCATCGTCGAATTCTGGGTGTTTATAGATCATCCACCCTAGATGTGCCCACCAGAGACTATTTTTTGCGCTATGTGGATCCCGCTCTGTATCTGATCCTGCATGGTGCATCCGGTGATGAGCCACCCACTTAATAGGTCCGTTCTGGCAAGCTAGTGATCCGATAAACACAATAGTATTAGCCAGCCACTTTGGAAGATCCATTCCTCTGTGGGTAAGATACCTATGATAACCAAAACAAATTCCAATAGAAGCAGTCAACCAGTGCAAGAATAACATCAGAGCTACCGCACTCCAGGAAAAAGCAAAAGGGAAAAATGCCAATAACGCTCCAAGATGAAGGAAGATAAAAAATCCAGCAATGCTCTTGTTAAACGTGAGGTTAGGCTTTACTCGTGATAAAGTTGGCATAGTCGGTTACTTTCAATTGGGTTATAGTTAACTTAATTTTTCTTCAATGGTTAACATACTAACCTTGAATGTCGAATACGAATGTAAAACTTATGTAATATTTAACGCATGAAGGAAGGTTTAAAAACTTGGACATTTCTCCTAATCCAGAGACTCTTTTATGAAAAGGCTTCAAGCATTATTTCATCCTATTTTTGTGTTTATTGTGATTCAGGTTGCCTGGATTGGTTTGATGGCAGTTTGGATATATTGGTATTTTAAGAATAGCCAGAATTTGGCTGAGTTTACCAAAAAACTTCCTCCCGAATTATTAGAGTCGAACTTTAATTGGGTTGTCCTTTTAGAGGGCGGGGTACTGATGTTAATGATTCTTGCCGGAGTTTATGTGATATTCGTTTACTGGAATAAGCAGTCTCGACTAAATCAACTTCAAAGCAATTTTGTTTCAAGTGTATCTCATGAGCTAAAATCCCCTCTGGCATCTATTCGACTTTACTTAGAAACGATCAAGTACCAAAAAGTGTCGTCGGAAGAGGCACAAGACTTTGTTGAGATTATGTTGTCTGATACAGAACGATTATCCGATCTTATAGATAATATTCTTGAATCAAGTAAATCTGATCCGAAGAGCATGCGATTACAATTTACTTTGGTGGATATTGTTATATTTTTACAAGAAATAATTAATCACCATAAAAAATTATTTGAAGATAAACAGTGTCAGATTCAGCTGAAATTTAATAGTCATGCCAAAGTCAATATAGATGCTAAGGCTATGCGAATGGTTTTTAATAACTTAATTGCGAATGCCTTGAGATATTCACATTCTGGTACTACCCTTATTATTGAAGTCAGGCAGGATCAAAAATTTTGTATTATTGATTTTATAGACCAGGGATTTGGATTTAAAAAAAAGGAACTTAAAAAAGTTTTTAAAAAGTTTTATCGGGTGCAGAATCAAGAAACTCAAGATTTAGAAGGTGCTGGGTTAGGTCTGTATATTTCTCGTCAAATTATCAAGAGCCACAAAGGAAAAATAAATGCTTTTAGTGAGGGCCAAGGAAAAGGTGCTCGCTTCATGGTGAGTTTGCCAGTTGATAATACTTTTGCTGAAAAAAATCAAAAGTCTGCAAGTGAGGTGAATTAGTAATGGCGGAAGCGAATAAAATATTATTAGTTGAAGATGATCCACATTTGGCAAAAGGTCTTCAGTTTAACCTTGAACGGGAAGGTTATGAGGTGTTTTTAGTTGATAATGGTGCTTCTGCGCTCGAACAATTACGGGAAAAGGATTTTGACCTCATAGTTCTTGATCTTATGCTCCCTGGTTTGGGAGGGCTTGAAGTAGCACGTACTATAAGAGAAACTAATATACGATTTCCTATTCTCATGCTGACCGCTAAATCGTCCAAAAAAGATCGAGAAATTGGTTTACAAGCGGGGGCAGATGATTACCTGACGAAACCTTTCCATCTCCCAGAACTTCTGTTGCGTATAAAGGGTATTCTGCGTCGCTCGGAATGGTATAAAGAGCCAGTGCACGACCAAGATGTTTTTCGGTTTTCTGAAATGTGGATTAATTTTAGGACTGGTAAAGTCAAAGGTGTTGACGGTGAGTTTTACTTAACCACCAAGGAAGCTCTTGTTATGAAACTTTTGGTAGAGAAAAAAGACGATATTGTTAGTCGTGAAGAATTATTAGAAAAGGTTTGGGGGTACGACCCTCAAACCGAAACACGAACTGTCGATAACTTTATCTCCCGTCTGAGAAAATACTTCGAGAAGAGGCCTCAAAAACCAGTTCATATTCTTACCGTGAGGGAGAAGGGTTANCAATTTGTTTCAGGTTCTGATAGTTGATTTCGCTAAAATATTTTATTTGAGTGTTTCCTGTTAAACTTTCCAACCTTCAATTTTTTTTTGCAGTTTGCTATCGAATTGCTCCGCAGAAATTGAATCTATGAATGGGCACTCCCCTAGTATAGGCACATTAGAAAGCTCCTGAATGAGGGAAGCCTGCCCGAGTTCAATTTCGTTGAGAGGCCTATCTTCAGAATGGTTCAAAATTATTCCTGCGATTTTAACTCCAGTTTCTTGCGCTGCTTTCACAGTTAAAAGAGTATGGTTGATAGTCCCTAGTGAGAATCGGCTTACTATGATGAGAGGTAAACTCATATCTTTAATAAGGTCAGAGACTGAGTAATTGGTTGTCAACGGAACTAGAAGTCCACCAATACCCTCAACAAGCATTCGATCATGTTTAGTTTGCAGCCTGCGAAAGTTTTCAAGAATAAGGCTAATATCTATAGTTTGACCGGTAATTCTTGTGGCCTGTAAAGGGGAGGCGGTGGGTTTCAAACGGATAGGAGATACCTCCTCAATAGAATCTTTATTTCCTGAGACTGTAAGAAGAAACTTTGCATCCGAATTTTCTTCTGAACTGCACTCCTGGTTGACCCCTGTTTCAATAGGTTTCATAAAGCCCGTGTCTAATCCCCGCTGGCGATTAAGTGCCAGAAGGCAAGCTGTGACAACTGTTTTTCCTACACTGGTGTCTGTTCCGGTAATAAAGTAACCTTTTGATTTAGGCATTTTTTTTGCTGTATTTATAGTTGAGTAATTAGTGACGTTATGGACTTCTTACTGAGAAGTAGGTAGATTTGCTATAATAATAGATGAATTTATTAGACTAAAAATATTTTTTTTTGGAAAGGTGTAATGGCTTATGAGTTCTGGAAGAATGGAAGTTATTTGCCCTTGCTGCGAAACCAGGTTACAGGTTGATAAAAAAACAGGTGAGATTATCTGGGAGGAGAAGAAGGCCAAAGTCATACCTTCTTTGGCTGATATGGTAAAGGAGCATGATGCGCATAAAAAAGAACAAGAATCTTTATTTAACAAGCGAAGCGAAGTGCAAAAAGATAGAAGTCGCATCCTAGAAGAGAAATTTAAAGAAGCGCAGAAGCATGCTGACAAGTCAAAAGATATTCCACTGCGCGATATTGATTTTGATTAAAATTACAAATATTTTAGCATTCTACGGCCATCCCATCGTAAGCTAACTCAACCCCCCTGGGTAACTCTAGTGAGATTTTGCTATGGTCAAACTTATGGTTAATATGAGATAGAATGGTGCGTTTGGGTTTGAGTTCTTCTATTGTAGTCAGAGCTTGACTTAATGAAAAATGAGTTGGATGGGGATCAAATCCCAGGGCATTAAGAATTAAAGTGTCAAGGTTTTGCAGTTGTTTTTTTGATTCGCGTGGGATTTCACTGCAGTCAGTTATATAAGCACANCGATTAAGTTTGTAACCCAATATATGCATTTCCCCATGAATAATATCTAATGGTGTAATTGAGACGCCACCTAGACTAAAGCATTCATTATCCACTACATTTAAGGTTAGCTTAGGTAGTCCACCACCAACCTGAGTTGTCTTATCAAAAATATAATTAAAATTCTTTTTTATTTGATGGATAGTATCTTTGTTGCCATAGCATGGAATTATAACTTTATTGAAGTGATTAAAGCTTCTTAACTCATCTATGCCATGTAAATGGTCGGCGTGGTGATGAGTATATAAAACATGGTTGATATGGGTGATGTTATTAGTAAGGCATTGTTGCCTCAGGTCTGTTGAAGTGTCGATTAGAATATGATTTCCGTTATTGCGAACGAGTATTGAGGACCGCAAGCGTTTATTTTTAATATTATCGGACAGACAGACACTACAGTCACAACACAATGAAGGGACCCCGGTGGAGGTTCCCGAGCCTAGGAATAGAATGTTCATTATATAATCATTGGCTTGTAGGATTGGTTGAAACTATTGGTTTACTCAAAACCCTTGCTTCATATTATATCTAAAAATATTGTAAATAAAGGGTTTACTGGTTGTCAAGGGACGTTGGATTGCGATAAGAAACTGTAAGACTTACAAATATACAAAGATTTGATCGTTTTAAGGGTGTAATTAATCTTTGTCATACTTTCAACCGGTTCTGTTTTTTGTGATACATTGATTCTCTTAAAATAACAATATTTTTTTCGAAATTTAGGAGAATAAAATGGCAACATTAGTTTCTAAACCTGCACCTGACTTTGGTGCTCAGGCTGTCATGCCTGATGGNTCATTTGAACAACTCGAGCTATCCGGCTATAAGGGGAAATATGTAGTACTTTTTTTCTATCCATTAGACTTTACATTTGTTTGTCCCACAGAAATTATTGCGTTTAGTGAAAANAATGCAGAGTTTGAAAAAAGAAATACTCAGGTGCTTGGTGTTTCGGTTGACAGTCACTTTTCTCATTTGGCTTGGAGGAATACTGACCGTAAGGTAGGCGGATTAGGAGAGATAAAGTATCCCCTGGTTGCTGACCTAAATAAGCAGATTAGCAAAGATTATGATGTNTTAGCAGATATGGGGATCGCATTTCGTGGGTTATTCTTGATTGATAGAGAGGGTGTGGTACAACACCAACTAATAAATAACTTACCTCTTGGACGTAATGTAGATGAAGCTTTACGTATGGTCGATGCTTTGCAATACCATGAAAAAAATGGCGAGGTTTGTCCTGCTAACTGGAGTGCTGGAGCAGATGGAATGAAACCTGACCCTAAAGGATCACAGGAGTATTTTAATAAGCATAATTAACTTAGTGTATCAAGCTGAAGCTCTAGGAAGTATTTAGCCTGCCTAGTTTAACTTACTAGAACCCACGGGTGGTATAACGCTCGTGGGTATTTTTTTATGATTGTTTTATGTAACGACGACGGTTTCCGAGCTGCCGGAATTCGTGCNATTTATAAAGAGTTGGCCAAGTTCTCTGAAGTAGTGATTGTTGCCCCTGAAACTGAACAAAGTGCAATGGGGCACGCAATTACTTTAACCCAACCGCTTAAAGTACGTAAAATAGAAGAAGATAATGAGTTTATTGGCTATGCCATAAATGGAACCCCAGCAGACTGCATAAAACTTGCGACGACAGTACTTTTTGAGCAACCTCCAGAAATGGTGGTTTCAGGTGTCAATCAAGGTGGGAATTTGGGAACATGTGCCATTTATTCGGGAACGGTGTCTGCCGCAACTGAGGCTACCATTGAAGGGATTCCCGCCATTGCAGTTTCCCTTAATTCGTTTGATAATTCTGACTTTGAGTTTTCAGCCAAATTTGGTGCCAGACTGGCAAAAATTGTTTTAAAAAATGGTTTGCCAGATGGTGTGTCACTTAATGTGAATATACCTGCAGTGCCTTATTCAGAAATTAAAGGGGTATCTATTACCAGGCAAGGAAAGTCTCGCGTCATTGAAACATTTGACAAGCGAGTAGATCCTAGAAAAAACACTTATTACTGGTATGCGGGTGAAATGCGTGTTGATGAGGTTGATGATGAAGCGGACTGTTTTCAAGTGTCGAACAACTATATTTCTATTACACCCATTCACTTTGATCTAACCAGCTATAAGGCGATGGATGAGTTAAAAAACTGGGATATTCCTCTCTAGCAAAAAAAGGTCGATGAGCATTAGCTCATCGACCTTTCATAGTAGTAGAAAACTTATCGACTTTACCCTTTATCTTCGGCAGCAGCTTCTTTCAACGCTTCTTTTCGACTAAGTTTGATTTTTCCTTGTTGATCTACATCGATAACTTTCACTTTAATTTCATCTCCTTCTTGTATTTCGTCAGAAACACTTTGGATGCGTCTATCGCAAATCTGAGAAATGTGGACAAGGCCATCTGTTCCCGGAAATATTTCTACAAAAGCTCCAAAATCGACAATTTTTTTAACTTTACCAAGATAAATAGTGCCGATTTTTGCTTCTTGAATTAGATTCTCGATATATTCGATGGCTTTATCTGCAGCTGCCTGATCTGCTGAAGCGATAGAGACTAG
>JGI26239J51126_1001062_pt1 | contig 12977 bp, 13 predicted proteins | sample SaaInlV_130m_DNA_3_FD_51126 | JGI IMG/M metagenome (IMG submission 51126)
ACAAAACTTCTCCAGTTGACGAAAAAAACAAACGCATTTTTTTCAACAACTTAACAAAAAAACTGACGAGTATTATGTTTATCTTGAGATCTAATGCGAACGAAAGTGAGGGAGGAGGTTGGACCACTCCTGATAATAAGGGAGGATTTCATACTCGAGCAGGTCGGCCAACAGTACCCAGTCTTGATTTTTGTTGGCATCCACCATTTGCTGTGTAAAGTCCACTAAGCTAGCCCGCCGATCTTGAATACTTTTGCCGTCAAAAACCGTTTCTGGAGATATTGCTTTTGCTGTCAAAATCATATCTAACACCTGAGAAAGCCAGTCCATTCCATCTATTATATTGATAAAAAACTTGTTGGCCTCTTGCTCGTTACCCACTCTGAATAGTTCGACAGATTTTTCTATACCTGGGATCAATCGTATTAGATAAGCATCTGCATTCTCTATATTTTTATTAATAATGTCCGACAGGGTAGAAATTTCTACCTCTAAGGTTGCGATTTCTGATAGTGGTGTCTTCTGAGCCTCGGGTGAATCAGGAGAAGATTTTTCCCCATCAATTTTAATGGACCTTACAACATTCCCCTGTGGNACACCCTCCTTCTCTATATGAAGAAGCAAATCTCCCAGCGTTTCTCCCATGTGGGAAACAGTTTCTTCTTTTCCATTTACTAATAATTTCATATCGTTGTCCTACAATTTAAAAACCTAGCCTGCCTCGTCCCGAGCCTATTCTATATTCTAGTTGGGTCAGGAGCAAGCTGGAACTAAGCGTACGGACCAACANTAGGTAGAAANTTAGATGGGATNAGCACGGAGGAGTGTCTATAATTGTTGAAATTTAATACATTGAGGGGCTACTTATCTTGTTCAATAGTGGGGTGAGACCGTTTGGCAAGTAATTTGATTGGATGAATCTATGCTGCTCTAACAAAACTCATAAACCAATAAACAGAAGCTAACGTCTATAAATCCAACTTGACCCTACACCCTTGAAATGATAAAAACTGAGGTCTCAAAACCTTACAAAGTAACAAGCAACTTGGAGATAAACTCGATGGAAGTTAATGAACTTAAGTTAGAAATCAGGAAACACCATGTAACCCCCGGTATAAATGTGTTGGACTTAGTGATAGATGCTGACGGTGAAAAAATTAAAGTTCAAACACAGCACAAAGATACCGATCGTGCATTTCAGCAATTTGTAAAAGATGCTATTGCTTTAGGCAAAAGGCTATCGGAAGCTCGCATCGAATAAAGAAAAAGCCACCCTGTGGTTTTGGAAAAGTAAAAAAATCCACCTGGAGGAGCCAGATAGATTTTAAGGATGCAATCGCTTCAAAAAAGCCAACCCATAGGGTTCTCCTCCCTGCATCGCTTATTCAATTATCTTTTCAATGCCTTGAATGATTGAGTTTCCCGTCGGAGCGTTATTTTTTAAATAATCTCGAACCAAAATTACCGCATGGTTATCGTCGATGGCTTTCACAAACATACTAAAACCATGTTTTGAGTTATCCTTTTTTTGTATTAAAACCCCACTCACTTTAAAAAAATTTTGTTTCGGCGGCATCTTAGTGTCAACACTCAATCCATTGCCATGACTTTAAACCTTAACTTTACAAGGGGTTCTCATTATTTTTTTTACTGTTTTGTCGGTTATTTGAAGTTGGAAATTTATCGGAAGAATTTATTTCTTTGCCTGCACAAATCAACGTGCGAATCAGCATAATAATAACTACCGCCACTACGGCCAAAACCAAGTGACTTGAATCAAAATCTATCAAAGGAACCCCCGTTTATTTCAAATATACACTCGACTTATTTTTTAAACGCAACATAGCAATAACCAGAACAGCTTAAATCTGACATAACATCGAAGCTCTATGATGGATATTTGTCTCCTAGCAATGCCAAGTCCTTAATTAGAGAGCTAGCGCTTAAGACCCATTTTCTTGATTTTTTCGACCAATGTAGTGCGATTTAATTCCAATAAACCTGCCGCTTTGTTCTTCACCCAATTAGTTTTATCGAGTGCTTCTGTTATGAGACCACGCTCAAACTCTTCTACTGCATTTTTTAGATTAATTCCTCCTTCCGGCAAACCTATAAAAAACGACCGCTTTAACCCATTCTGCAGCATCTCGGTTGGAGACAATTCGTGTCCANGTTTTTCCATCGGCGGCAGACTNTCTCTAGGAACTTCACCCAAGACTTTTTCTGGTAAATCTCTCGGGGTTATGTTGTCCCCCACGCTCAGCACAACCATTCGTTCAATAAAGTTCCCCAACTCCCTAATATTCCCGGGCCAAGAATAATTGGCAAGCATCTGTATCGTTGCGTCGCTGATTACTTTTGCCTGTTGACCTTGATTCTCATTACATTTTTTCAAAAAATGCTGGACCAATAGGGGGATATCACTTTGCCGGTCTCGTAACGGTGGTATGACTATCGGGATAATATTAAGCCGATAGTAAAGGTCTTCTCGAAACCTCCCTTCCTTGATTTCATCTTCAAGGTTACGGTGCGTAGCGGTAATAAATCTAATGTTAACCTTAACCGGTTTGCTTCCTCCTAACCGATCAATCTCCTGTTCGGCCAGTACACGCAAAAGTTTTACTTGAAGCATGGCAGGCATGTCACCTATTTCATCAAGAAAAACTGTTCCTTCATTCGCTAGTTCTAATCGCCCTATACGTGTGTGCGATGCACCTGTAAACGCCCCTTTTTCATACCCAAACAACTCACTTTCCAGTAACTCGTGCGGGATTGCACCACAGTTAACAGCAATAAAGGGTTTCCTTTCGCGCCTGCTATTTTGATGCAGTGCTCGAGCAATCAACTCCTTGCCCGTTCCACTCTCACCAAAAATCATAACTGTGCTTTCGGACGTGGCGGCCTTCTCAACAACGCCGAAAACATCTCGGATTTCTTGGCTATTGCCAATGATACTATGCTCGCCGACTTGTTTGACTATACCCATAACCAACTGATTTTATATTAGAAGAAGGCTCATTGTCAATGAATTGACGAAGAATAAACCCAAGGCTAAGGATACTTGGTGACTACGTGCTACTCTTGAAGTGATGATTTTTGAGCAAATTAAACTGAGTCGCACGCGCCTCAATCATCCCTTCAATCTCAAAGCATATGGTCTCTGACAAAACTGGAGCCTATATTGTTTAATGGTATCCAAGTAACGGCCAATAAAAAAATAATAGTGTCGCAAATGCAACCACACCAAGCAAACTAAGAAGAGATCCTGTCCGAACCATCTCCCCTATACTGATGAAACGTGACGAATAAGCAACTGCCGAAGCAGGAGTGCCTATTGGTAGCATAAAGGCAAAGTTGCTTGCAAGGATGACTGTCATAGCCACCATAGATGGACTTATCCCATAAGTACCACTCATGCTTAGTGCTGGCGGCAGTAAAACTGCAATGACTGCTGAATTACTCATAAAGTTAGTAAGCACCGTGGATAATATTGCTACTAGTAGTAAAAATATGGTGGGGCTCTGAGTGGTTCCTTCAAAGGCGTGTTTAGCAAGCCATAATGCAGCACCGGACTCGGACATAACTTCACCAAGGCAGATAGCGCCACCGTACATCAGAATAATACTCCAGTTGACGTGCTCTTCAACCATCTTCCAGTTAATAAGGTTTAGCACAAATAACAAAACAATAGCGATCAAAGCAATATTAGCAATGCCTATATCTTCGCTAAAACAAAACCAAGCCATAAGTGTCAAAATCATCACACCAGCGATCCCTTTTTCTTTTATGGTAACCGCTCCCATTGATCTCAATTTTTTCTGTAATACCTGGTGTACGGGCTCTATATCCGTAATATCTGGTGAGAAAAACAGTTTAAGGACAACCCAACCACCGATAAAAAGTATAAAAACCAATGGAAAGCTCAACTTTGTGTATTCGAGAATTCCAATGCTCGCATTGTGTGTAGTTTTTTCAAGAATCTCGACACCAAGCAGAACACGCCCGCCACCAAATACTGTTGCTGTGCCTCCGATAATACATCCCCAGGCCAGCGCAAAAAACATACCCTTCCCGAAAACCGAATCTTCTTTTTTCAGGCCAAGCGTGTTCACAATTTCTGAGACAATAGGAAACATCATAGCTGCCACAGCATGCTCAGACATGAAACAAGAACTAAAGGCACTTAAAAAATAAATCGCCATTAACAAACGCGATGGGTTCGCACCCCAATTATCTATCACCCATATCGAAATACGTGCACTCAGACCGCAGGCAATCATTGCCGCAGACAAAATAAATACCCCTAGAACAAAAAATACTGCTTTATTGCCAAAAAAGGAATATACGTCTGAAGCGTTCATAATCCCCATCATCGGAATCGTGGCGATTGCAAGCAGACTGGTAATCGAAAGTGGAATTAGGTTAGTTGTCCACAAACTGACACAAAGGAAAAACACGCATAAAACTTTATAGCCTTCGCGTGATAAATCCACAGGCCCTTCTAATGAAATCAAAAAGAAAAATACTGCAAAAAAAAGCGCGAGCAAAATTTCTCTGCGCAAACGGTCAAGGATCACCAATACTATGGGACGTCGGTCGACTATTATATCGGGAGTACTTTCAGTTGCTTTCATCCGGTCCTAATAAGTGCCAGTTAAGGGAAGGGTGCAATGTGGTCAGGCAAGATCAAAACCACCTAAACGCCTAACTCACAATAAATTAATTATCTGAAGGTTGCAACCAGTCCTATAAGTAATAACGAGAAGATCCATTATACTTACGATTGAAATTAAAAACCTGAATAGACAACTATCGTTTATAAGTAAATGGTGAGCGTGTCGGAAAAGAAAAACTTTTCTTTAGTCGTTGGGGGTAAAAAAATTGGCGGCTGATTCAAGGCAGGCGAAAAAACTTACACAGGTACCTGAGATGGTATTTGATTCCTCCTGACTACTTGGTCGGAGTCTACCTGGTCGATCACCCACAAATCACAGGATCCGCAAGTATCCCGATAGTTTTTTCGAAAGTGATTAAATTTTTCATTTTGCCAGATAGTTTGCAAGTCTCCATCAAGCAGGTTACCCATTTTCACCTCTGGCAAAAGGCAACAAGGAGTAACGCTACCCTCTCGACTCACATAGGCATAGTCGAATGTTTTAAGACAGTATTTCCCAGACTGGTGAAGCTTTTTTCTTAGAAGACGGTAAAAAAACCGAACCATTCTTGTACCAACTGCATACTGTAACCAATCAAGGCGAATTCCGCACTCGTTGGCTATGTGATCCGCTTCATAAAAAATTCGCTCCTCTTCCATCGGACTAGGTCGTTTTAACTCAGGTGAATATTTACGATCAATACGGCCTACGTTTATCGCGTCAACTCCTATACGCGCTCCAAACCTTATAACATTATACAAATCTTTCTCACACCCTTCATGGAGAGTAGCTTGAAGGCGAATTGATGGTCTTCCGACTTCTCGAAGTCTCGCTATCTTTTTTATATTTTCGTATACCTTGTTGCTGGTATGCCCATTGGAGACGCTATTATCCTCAACTCCATCTATGGAAAAAGTGATCTCATCTAGCCCAGAATTTAAAATCTCTTTCGCAATCGATTCTTTTGAAAAAAGTCCGTTAGAGGTTATCATTACTCGATGCCCACGTTCTTTACAGTAGGCAATCATGTCAAAAATACGTGGGTGTAGAAACGGTTCCCCCCAACCGGTTAGCGTGATATTTTCTCGTTCCTTTAATTTATCAGCTACAGTCACGAATTTATCCCAGTCCATATGCTCCAATTTAATATCAAGAACTTCTCGTGGGCACATTGGACAATCCATATTGCACCTATTAGTGATTTCGATTTGCACTTGCCGAGGCTTTAAAGGCAATATATAGAATAATCTATGNAGTGTGTCTAGGATCAACGTCAACATATTTTTAGGTAGGGCCAGAAAATTACTCCAGCAATCATCGTTTTCTGCAAATAATATATATCTTTTGACTAAAGCCGTAAAATTAAATAGTATTCTCACTGCTTTTCGGTTTACCCTTAAGAAAACTATAGTCTGAACCGGGTTTCCCGCAAGGCTTTAAAAAAACTTGAAATCCCGAAAGCACGAAGGTCCTGGATATTTTTCCAAGTTCCCTTCCAATACGCTTAATATAAAAGGAAAGCACTTAAATGGGTCTAACAATTACTGAAAAAATTCTAGCCGCTCACGCTGGCAAAGACAAAGTTACACCAGGGGAAACGATCTGGGTAGATGTCGATGTTTTGATGACGCATGACGTGTGCGGACCAGGCACCATTAGTATATTCAAAGAACAGTTTGGGGAAAATGCAAAAGTGTTTGACCGAGAAAAAGTCGTTATCATTCCTGATCACTATATTTTCACCTCAGATAAACATGCCAACCGCAATATAGATATTCTGAGAAAATTCGTTTCGGAGCAAAACCTACCTTATTACTACGATGTAGGAACAGAAAATTACAAAGGCGTTTGTCATTTGGCATTAGCCCAAGAAGGGCACAACCGACCCGGTGAAGTCCTATTTGGAACCGACTCCCATACCTGCACATCTGGGGCGTTTGGGATGTTTTCCACCGGCATAGGCAACACGGACGCAGCCTTCATTCTCGGAACAGGGAAATTGTGGGTTAAAGTGCCTGAAAGTATGCAATTTGAATTTACCGGTAAATTTCCAGATTACATAATGGCTAAGGATATCATCTTGCAAGTCATCGGTGATATAGGTGTCGATGGAGCAACATACCGCACAATGGAATGGACAGGCAACGCAATTATGAACTTCTCTATGGAAGAACGCATGACGCTGTGTAATATGGCTATTGAAGGTGGAGGGAAAAATGCTGTAATTGAAGCTGATGAAGTAACCCTCAAGTATGTTAAGGAACGAACCAACAAGCCCTACAATATTTATCGCTCGGACNATGATGCGAACTACTATTTCAAGAAGACTTATGACGCTTCAACTATGGAGCCAATTGTTGCNAAGCCTCACTCACCTGACAACAAGGCACTAGTTAGAGAATGTAGCGATGTAAAAATAGATCGCTCCTATATTGGCTCTTGTACGGGAGGCAAGTATACCGATTTTCTTGCAGCGGCAAATATTCTCAATGGAAAAAAAGTCGCGGTTAACACATTTATTGTTCCAGCAACGACTGAAGTATATAAAGACCTAGAAAGTAAAACGTTGGGTGGTAAAACCTTGTTAAANATTTTCAAGGACGCCGGATGCGAGATTGGTGATGCATCATGTGCTGCATGCCTAGGTGGCCCTAAAGACACGTTTGGGAGAACTCATGGAACAGAGATTGTAGTCTCCACAACAAACCGAAACTTTCCTGGTAGAATGGGGTCTAAGCAATCTGAAGTCTACCTAGCTTCTCCCTACACAGCTGCCGCATCTGCTTTGACAGGGCGTATCACAGATCCACGTGAGATGCTAAACTAAAAACAACTTGAGATAGGCAAAAAGTATGGAACAAGTTATTGCAGGAAGGGCCTATGTGTTAGGCAATAATATAGATACCGATCAAATCATACCTGCCGAACATCTGGTATATAGCTTAAGTGATCCCGAAGAGAAAAAAAATTACGGAAAGTTTGCCTTATCAGGTGTACCTAAAGATGGCGCTGGACTGCCCGAAGGAAACAAACTGTTCGTGGAGGAAGGAAAATTTGAATCAGAATACACTATCATCATCGGTGGAAAAAATTTTGGTTGTGGCTCTTCGCGAGAACATGCACCAGCCTGTCTTAAAATAGCCGGCATTCAAGCTATCATCGCTACGTCTTACGCGCGCATTTTTTATCGCAACTCCGTAGATGGTGGATTTTTTATCCCCTTTGAATCTTTAGGTGAACTCGTTAACAATATTCGCACCGGGGACAATTTAACGATCAATGTAGAAACTGGAACTCTGACCAACAACTCCTCCAATCAAACTTTCAAACTCCAGCCTCTTGATGAGGTTGCTAAGATTGTGAAAGCTGGAAATATTTTTGAATATGCACGCAAAGTGGGAATGATCTAATAAGGAGCGCAGTACCATGAAACAATTTTTAAAAATTCTAATTCCAATTGCAGTAATCGTATTCTTAACGCAACCGGGTTTCGGATACGGGCCAAAAGGCTATGAGCCAAGCAAACATCAAAAAAACCACAAAGGCAAAAATGGGGGAGGAAAGGGGCATCATGGTTACGGGCGTCCCAAGGGACCACCCGCAGATATTCCGGCTCATATCAAGGAACGAATGAGCCCTGATGGCAAAGGTATTAATCTTAACGGGTCGCAAATAGGAGTCGAGGGAATCTCAATAATGGCTGAAACACCCGCACTTAAAAACGTTGTCAGCATGGCCTTAAAAGGTAATAAGCTAGGTGATGAAGGTATCCGTATTATCACCCAATCAAGTACCTTCAAGCACTTAGAGTTTCTATCCCTATGGGACAATAAAATTTCGCCCGCAGGAATAAAAATGTTAGCACGTGGAGCAAATTTCAATAACCTAAAAGAACTAAATCTAATGCAAAACAATCTTGGGGATGAAGGGATAATTCTTCTCGTTGACTCAAGTAATTTATTTCATTTAACTTCACTAGATTTAAGCGTTAACAAAATTGGTGACAAAGGAGCTATAGCTATTGCCACTTCACCTTATCTATCCAACCTAAAAAAACTCGACCTATTCAATAATCAGATCACCATCAAAGGCCTCAAATCTATACTTCAATCTAGTACACTTGTCAGCCTTCAAGAGATTGATTTCGTAAAAAATAATATAGACGACGAATCAGCCGCGAAGTTATGGAAATCTCACATGAATTCTTGCCGTGCCCTAAAAAAAACTGACCACCCTTATAAAAAGAAACTTCCACTTTGCGGAAACTAGAAACCTTGTGAGCCTTTTTACTTGATTAACGGTTGAATTACCTATTCCAACGGCGCTCATTATACCTATCAATGCGTTCTCGAACGCTTTGGGTTCCCCGCATGAAAATATCGAGCATATCTTTGAGTGCTTCCTTCTCTTCCTCTGGATTCTCAGCTTCTTTAAAGTTATTGGCTTCCTCTGCCAAATCTTTTAAAAGGATATTCAGTTCCTCATTAAATGCCATAATCTAATCACCTCTTTTTTATTTGCATATAAAAAACCGCCTACCTGAGTAATGACAGATAGGCGGCAAGGAAAACTACAAGGATACTGCCAACCATTTAGATACAACTCACCTCTCAAACGGTTTAAAAAAATACCCCCCGTAAAACGCATTAAATAGAATTTAACTATATGAAATATTTTATAAAAATTAGAATCTGCTCAGGATATTTCTTTATTTTTTTTGGACATCAAGGAGTGCTTGGTATCATATTCAGCATTTGTGAGGACAACTTGTTTAGCTAAACTTTTTTTCTGATTAATGACTATGGGAGCAACCAGATTGGCCGTCATTTCAGTATGCACCTTAGGTATAGTGACGATGACTCGAACTACGACCGATTCCATTGACTCAATTTCCAGTTGAGTCTGTTCGCTATCACTTAACACCATTTTATATTCAGGTACAAATAAAAATGGGTCCGTAACAATAAAGGCCAACTCTCGACTTGTCAGTGACTGTAACCACTCCATGGGACTTTCAATAGTAGGGTCAAGAGGAAGAAGGGCAAACTCTTTTTCCTGATCAAATCCATACAAAGCATCGGGAAAAACTAGAATATCCTGATCTTGTATTTCGAGTGAGCCAAAGCGGGCGGTTTCGTATTTCATTTTTTTAAATTATCAGAAATAAAATCGGTAATTTTTTCTGGGTCAAACCCAGCAGGAGTAGAGGAGGCTATTTTATTTTCCTCTTGAATTTTAAGGAATACCTCTTCGCGGTAAACCTTGGTAGTTTTGGGAGCATCTATTCCTAACCGAATATTCTTGCCCTTTACTTCTATAACGGTAATTTTAACATCATCATTAATTTGAATGCTTTCACCGACTTTTCTCGTAAGAACTAGCATGGGCGGATTCCATTCCTCAGATTGAAGTAACAATACTTCTTAACTCACTCTCACTTTAGTGCCGAGCAAATTATAACAAAATAAAAAAATAACGGCTGGTTTTGTTGCTAGTCTCTTGGCTGCACAACTAAAGCAAACGGGATATTCATTGACTCTATTTGGTGATTATGATACTTATCCTCTCTCGCTTCCGAAACTTTTTTTTGAAATANCTGGGACGGTAGCTCAGTCGGTAGAGCAGAGGACTGAAAATCCTCGTGTCGGCGGTTCGATTCCGTCCCGTCCCACCTCTTTAACTCCTTTCAAACTAGGCTTTTGTTTGCATAATTTTGGCATCAACCCACCCTTAACGGGGAAGAAGGTAAAGAAATTTTAATTTCCGAACTTCATTAGGTGGGACCTCAATTCCTCCAGTCCACTTCCTGCATCAATATAAATGTACGAATTTCGTGCGGATGAGTTTAAAGCAAAATTTACACGGGCAAGCTGTTTCCCATCAACAAACATAATATTTGCCCATGGCTCTTTCACTCGATAGTCTCGCCGTCCCGACACAAATTTTATAAANTTTTTAAAAGCTTTCACACATAACTTTGAACGCATGCCTTCCAGGTCACATATAGCACGAAGGCCACTCGAGTTATTCAAGGTTCGCTTCTCAAGTTTTTCAGCAAGAACGGCATTTTCTGTTGCCTCCACTCTGTTTGTTTTCGATAAAAAATAAGCCACAAACTCATCCACCGACAAATCAAACCTGATGGAAACATCAAAGTCGTCCTTAATAAACGTGTTATATTTTTCTATGGAAACTTCGCCCCAGGGCTTCATGCGCATATCTTGGCTTTTACTGGCTTTACTCAAAGTTATCACTCCATCTAGACAATTTTTTTCTGTTAATTCAGGCGAGCAAAAATATGTGGCAACCTGAAGTTGTTTTTCAATAGATTGCTTATGCTTTGACTTAATATTTTCGTACATTTTTTTTCGAGGAAGCCATACACTCTGCGGATCTTGCTGAAGAGATTTATGAATTTCTTTTGGCGAGGCATCATATTTTATTCTAAATGAATGCGAATCTTTCCCTAATCCCTGCCTATCATCGAGTATTATTTCCTGCCACTGCATTGGCTGTGCATTCGGAATTATCTCAATTGACGCCAATTGTTTATACCCGGACATACATTGTTCATTAGAAATTCTTTGAGAACAATAAAGAGAAAAAATTTTAAAATTTTTATTTATTTTACGTTTGAGAGTTGATATTTTCTCAAGAAAGCGCTCCTGCTCTGCTTTCGATATTTTCGCCCTCAAAAAAGACATAACTTGTTCTAAAGAAGAATCCCACGGAATCAAAATTGTACTAAACCCACCTGTCCTCAAAAACCGGGTACTGATACCAAGTGAATGGATTTCAGGATTAGGCACCTTATTCAATGCCGATTCAAAAAGCTGAACCCCGGCAAGGCATTGTTCGATAAGTTTGATTTGGCCTTCCGTAAACCCAATATTCTCTTTGAACGGAAAGCATTCAACGAAACGCACACCAAACTTGGATTCCAAAGAACTCTTAGCAAGAATCAGTTGATTAAATTTATTAGGGGGACTAGCAAAAGATTCACTCGAGGAAGAGGAAAGTGTCATAAAAGTTATTCCTAGTAGAGTAACCCTCAAACAATTCGTTAGTTTCTTTCCTCGGGCAAGCCTCGTCATGAGATGGTCACGGCGTTTGCGCCTAGGGAAGAATAGGCATCAAAGGTATGCTTGTGGCAGGTAAGAATGATAACTTGTCGTTTTTTGGAAAATTGTATTATTCTATCGCGCATTTGATTGTTGCGATCATCATCAAAGTTAACAAAAATATCATCCATGACAATTGGCAGTGGTTCGCTCCGTTTTTCATACTCCCCTATCAAACCAAAGCGAAGAGCAAGATATAATTGCTCTCTTGTGCCACGACTCATCTCCAGCAAACCCTTTGTTTGCTCATTTTTATTTACAATAAAAATATCATCCGAGTCCATCGGTTTAAATATTCTAGAGTAATTACCCTTTGTCACGTAGCCAAATATTTCTTCGGCCAACTTTATTACTGCGGGTTGCCGTTCTTTTTCATATTTTTTTCTTGCCTTATCCAACATATAAAGAGCAATTTTATTAACAGCCCACTTTCTGCTACACTCTCTAATTTTTTGTCGACCGATCTCTAGTTTTGCCTGCTGTTTTGACATGTCTTCATTACCGACTAAATAGTCAACACGGGTCTTCGTTTCTCCTATAAGCTGAAGCAATTGATCTTTTTCGGTGTTTAATTCGCTCAAGCTGTTCGAAATACTGTTTAGTTCCTGATGGTTTTCTTCTAGGCTGCTTGATTTAACGGATTTAATGAATTTATCACGGATATCTCCCAACCCGACTCGCGACTGAATGTATCCTTTTTTTTCAGCAACAATCCCGTCTAAGCACTTTTCCCTCCCGACAGTTTTGCTTTTCTCGATAAAGCCACCTTCATCTAGGGTGTCGGCCGACCTTAGAAACTCTAAAAGTTCACCATTTTTTTCCTCTATTTTCCTTTTTAATGAATTTATTTTTTCCGCCAGCACCCGACCTTGAGTTTCTAAATTCCCTCTTTTCCCTATTAAAGTACGCATCTCATCGAAGTGGCGACAAATCAGCTGTATGCTCGTTGGGATATCTCTATCTACAACGAAGTTTTTTAAAAAAGGGGCTATTTTTTCTATGCGCCTTGACACATCCTCTATCGTTTTAGACATGTCGCTAAGGCGCTCGTCAATACTTTCTCTTTGCACCATTCTAATTTTAACACCACACGCCTTATCACTTAATTTCTCTGTAGCTAGCGGGCTTAAGTGTTGATCAAGGGCTCTTTCACCAAGCCATGAAGACCACTCATTAAAAATTTCCTCCCTTTTTTTTGTAG
>JGI26239J51126_1001070_pt1 | contig 12918 bp, 12 predicted proteins | sample SaaInlV_130m_DNA_3_FD_51126 | JGI IMG/M metagenome (IMG submission 51126)
CGACGACTAAAGAGGTTTCAACTGAACTCTCTCAGGAAATTTTAACTTCCGCAACACAGGAAGTTAACGCGGAGAGTTCAAGCGATGATTCACAAAAAGTTGCTCAAGATAATACAAAAGAAACTGCTCAAGAGCTAATTCCGGAAGCCTCCTCTACGGAGCCGGAGCTTTCAGCCGACACTACAACTGCTAACATTCAGGAAACAGTAAAAGCTGCTGTCACTGTAAGTTCTGCAGATACTATTGCCGCAGATGAATCTCAAGTAACTCAAGTAGACAAACCCGCAGCAGTGGCAGTTATCGTAGCACCGGAGCAGGACGACAGCCCACCGATGTTTATGCCGATTTCCAGGTTAGCCCTTGTTTCTGCTCTCAAATTAGTTGCCTGTAAAAATGTGCCTGCAAAAATGGAAGATGTGCATCAGCGACTGCTCAAAACAAAAGATTTGAACATTGCTGACAGGAGTCTGCGTGACGATAATAATGACCGTTTAATGCCGGTGATTCACTTCGACTTTGATCAGATAACAATAAAATCCGATTATCAAAAACTTATACGACAGCAGAGTGCATGTGTGATGAAGGCCCTGGAGGCACGAGGTGATATGATTGTGCAGATTGAAGGTCATGCAGATGAGCGTGGTAGTGATGAGTACAACCTTGCTTTGGGGCATCGCCGGGCCAATGCGATTGCTAACTCAATCATGGCGTACCTTCCCAACTCAAAACTTGCTCGTATCCTCAGTTATGGTGAAGAATTTCCGCTCGACAGTAATTCCGGCAAAAGTGCCTGGGACAAAAACAGGAGAGTAGAATTTACTTTACTGCTCAAACCATAAACAGCTGAATGGATTTTTTAGCTCTCCCATTTACTACAGATTTCAGTAGTATTGCCTTCAGTGTGCTTGCGGTACTTTTCGGTTGTTCTGTAGTTGTCTGGATCACGCTGTTTATCAAGTTTTTCAGCCTCATTCGGGTGAAATACCTGCAGTCCCGTGCCTTAAAGTATCTGGAAAGTTCGAAACGCGTGGATGAGCTTCGCTTGCTCTTTAGCAAGATGCCGAAAAATCCACTCCAGGAAATGTTCACCCTGGGAGACCGTGAACTAAAACAGTTCCTGAAAGCTAATCCTGAATCAGATTACGGTCACCGCAGAGAATTGATGGACAGGCTGGAGCGCATGCTTGAAGCCCGTATTTTGATGGCTGAGAAAGATTTAAACGCTGGACAGGCTCTGCTTGCCACTATCGGTGTCACTTCACCGTTCATTGGTTTATTTGGTACAGTAATTGGGGTCATCAACACTTTCCTGAGCATTTCTGAACTCAATTCTGTTGAACTGTCTGTCATCAGTCCAGGCATTGCTGAGGCACTGGTTGCGACTGCCGCGGGTCTTTTCGCAGCGATTCCAGCGACTTTAGGTTATAATTTATTTCGTGCAACAATCCGTGGTATGACTGAGACAATGGACTATTTCGCGCTACAACTGCTGCACCACCTCCAACAACAATTATTACCTAAAAAATGAGAAAATTTAGACATGCCCGTCGACTGCGTGGGGAATTGATGTCTGAAATCAACATCACACCTTTTGTTGATGTGTTGCTGGTACTTCTCGTTTCCTTTCTCATTTCAGCACCACTGTTGACACTTTCACTTCCTATTCAACTGCCGAAAGGTAAACTGGAAGCTCGTCTTCCGGATTACAAAGAATCAATACTGGCCGTTGTTAATAAAGAAATGCAGATTGCTATTCGTGATGAGGTTTACTCTCTCAAAAGCCTGTCAGTATCTTTGACAAATAATTCAAAACTTTGGGAACAGAAACTGCCTGTATACTTACAAATGGATGAACAGGTGCCTTATGGAATTTTGATGGAACTGATGCTGTTATTCAAAAACGCGGGGTTCCAACAGGTCGGACTCGTTTTTAAAAAAGATTCCCAGTAAATTTTTCACCGACCGGCAGAAAGATAAAACAGCCTCCACACTGATATACCCGATGAAAATAATGATGATTGCCGGAGAAGTTTCCGGAGATGTTCATGGAGCAGGTTTGATCCGTTGTTTAAGACAGAACAATGACAATATCGATTTTTTCGGCATCGGCGGTTTGAAGATGTTAAGAGAAAATTTTCGTCCGTATTACATGCTGGATACTTTGCAGACGCATGGATTAGTTGAAGTTGTACGGCATCTTCCCCGGCTGTACCAGACACTTTGGAGAATGCGTGATGCGCTGGAGGAGGAACATCCGGACGTCTTGATCCTGATTGATTATCCTGGATTCAACCTCAAACTCGCAGCCTATGCAAAAGCAAAAGGAATACCGGTAATTTTTTTCAACAGTCCTCAAATCTGGGCCTGGCGAAAAGGCCGATTAAACACCATCAAACGAGTGGTGGACAAAATGATTGTGCTGTTTCCTTTTGAAGAAGTAATTTATCAACAGGCGGGAGTTGATGTAAGTTGGGTTGGACATCCGCTGCTGGATCAAATAAGTAATGAAATAGACAACACGTCATTTCTCAAACAGTACGGACTGCAGAACGACATACCGCTGTTAGCGATTGCACCAGGCAGCCGGCCGAGTGAAATGAGAAGGCATTTACCGACTCTGCTGGAGAGCCTGCCGCATATTCAAGAGCAAGTCGGTGAGATCAACTGCATTATGCCTGTTGCCGAATCACTTGACTTAAATGAAGTTAAAGAGTTAATTGAATCCTCAATTGTTCCTGTCACTTTGATTGCGGAACAGTTTATTGAAACTATCCAAGCCTGTGATGCTGCAGTTGTTGCCTCCGGAACAGCTTCATTGCAAACCGGACTTGCATTAAAACCTTTTGCCATAGTTTATCAGGTAGCTCCGCTTACTTTCCGGATCGCACGTTATCTGGCAGATACAAAATTTATTGGACTGGTCAACATATTAGCAGAAAAAGAAATTGTACCTGAATTATTACAAAATGACTTCACTGCCGAAAAAGTAGCGGAAACGGCAGTTCGACTCTTGCAGGATAAAGACTATCGTGAAAGAATGATCAGCGAATTACAAAATATCCGTGCAAAACTCGGAGAACCTGGAGCATATGAAAAAGCAGCTAGATGTATTGAAAACACCTTCTTTAATTGCTAAACGCTGTAAGACAAGAAACAAAAACTGAAACCGGAAAAATAATAATTCTATAAATCAATGAATAGCACCAATATTTCACTGGAAACAAAAAATATCGCTCACCACCTGACTCAGACTTTGTCTGCAGTAGAAGCCGTCAAACAATTGTTTGAAGGGCAAATGGGCATTGATCAGGCTGTTGTACGGCAGTTATTAAATGCCGCACTGCACCGTGGAGGAGATTTTGCTGATATCCACTTTGAGTACAGTACCCGAAATTCAGTGGTCATGGAAGATGGTATTATCAAGAATTCTGCTGTCGCTGTGGTCTCAGGAGTTGGCATTAGAGTAGTGCAGAATGATCAAACGGGATATGCCTACAGTGAAGATTTCGAGTTAAAACCCATGCTGCATGCGGCACGAACTGCTGCGGCCATTGCGTCCAGTGGTGAAGTTTCGCTGGCGGAAGGTTTCCGCTTTAACGAACTTGTGCCGAAAAATTATTATCCTGTTCTTGAAACAGTTACTGATCTGGAACTTGTCCAAAAATTGAAATACTCAAACGTACGGAAGCAGTTGCCAAAGACTACGATGAGAGAATTAATCGAGTAACAGTAGCCATGATGGATGCTCTCAATCTGACACAGGTTGTGACTTCAGACGGCGACATTTTACGGGACACACGTCCAATGTTCAGAATGAATGTACATTGCGTTTCCCAGGATGGAGACAATATTCAAAATGGCTCTTCCGGAATTGGAGGACGAGTTGGTCTGGATTATTTAAAGCAGGCAGATCACGCACAAATTTTAGGAGAACGGGCTGCAGCTGAAGCAATTTTACTTTTAGGCGCAGAGCAGGCACCTTCAGGTTTACTACCTGTTATTTTAGGACCTGCGCAATCCGGAATATTGCTGCATGAAGCCGTAGGACATCCCTTGGAGGCAGATTTCAACCGCAAAGGAACTTCCGCATACAGCGGCAGGATTGGCGAAAAAGTCGCTTCTGATTTGTGTACAATTTATGATTCAGGAACTATAGCAAACGAACGTGGGGCGATAAATTTTGACGATGAAGGAATTCCTTCTGCTGAAAATTTACTAATCGAAAAAGGAATCCTGCGGAACTATATGCATGATCGGATCAGCGCTAAACACTTCCACACAAATCCCACCGGAAACGGCAGACGTGAATCCTATGCACATTATCCGATACCACGTATGACATCTACTTACCTCGCTAATGGTGAAGCTGATCCTGAGGAAATTATCAGTTCAGTTAAAAAAGGCGTTTATTGTCAAGAGTTCAGCGGAGGTCAGGTTGATATTTCAAACGGTGATTTTGTCTTCGTTCCGACTGTTGCATGGCTGGTGGAAGATGGTAAAAAAACCGTGCCGATAAAGAATTTCACCTTAATCGGAAACGGTCCGGATGCAATGTCAAAAATCAGTATGGTNGGTAACGATTTCGCAATGAGCGAAGGTATCTGGACTTGTGGAAAAGATGGTCAGAGTGTTCCAGTCGGAGTAGGGCTACCGACAGTGCTGGTTGCTGAAATGACTGTAGGAGGCATGTAAACACTTAATATAAAAAGAAATTTTATAATTTATTTTTATACCTGCTCGCCTTTGGCTTCAGCTAAATTGGAAATTTCACAACTTAAGGCAGCTAGTTCGAGGCAGTCCAGAATATGTTCATCCAGCAACGGCTGATATTTTACTGCACCTGCTGGAACTGAACTTCCAGCTGTTCCAGTTAATTCATTTTTTTCTACAAACTGATCCAGTTGTTCTGCTAATTTAGTTGTTTGTGAAGTAATTTTATTTAGTTGAGTCGAAGCTTTTATCCAGTCTTTTGAATAACGTGCCATTTCAGCAAGTTTTTCAAAACTGGTATGCTTTTCACCCTCGTTCATACCTAATAGACTTCCGAATCCCAAAGAATTTGCTTTATCCGCCATACGCTCCATAAATGACTGCTTGCTTTTAAAGATCTCAAACAAATCAAACGTGATAATCTTTTCCTCGCCACCTGCTTTTACAGGTCGTTTCAGATCCTTTAAATGCAGTTCACGGCGTTTAATATCTTTCAATAACCTTCGTCTTAAGTTGTTCTGTGCCTCATAAGCACTTTCGTCGTCAAAATGAAATTTTTCCATTTTGTTTATTTCACGCATTACATTTTTGTATTTATGTTTAACTTTTGCTAATGCTTTCTCTTCTTTCTCAATTTTAGCAGGAGTCTCACCTTTTTGTTTTACCTTGCGTTCCTCCTGCTTGCTGATAATAGTTTTTTTACGTAAAGCAACTCTGATCGGAAAAGAATCTTCAGTGAATTTCCAGGAGTTAAAAAAGACAATATCCACTTTCTCAAAGTCTGCGGCATTAAAGACGAAATCGCTTATATTTGCTTTTGCGAACTCATCATCTGCATGTTCCTTACGGAACTCCAGCAGTTTAGTTGAAAGATCACTTGTAGACATATACGAAAGTACCTTCCTGCTGAAATCAATATCAACCAAACCATCCTGTGTACGTTTATCAAGATCATCAACAATCATTACGTAAATCAGGCCCTTCATCAAATTGTCTAAAACCGCGACTCCAGTAATTTTCTCAATTGCTGTGCTGAGAATATAACCGATACCCAGATAGTATGATTTTTCGACCTGAGAAATTTTTTCATCCAGTTTAGTGACAAGTTCTTTGTACTTTAAAATCATTTCCCCTCTGCTGCGTAAAACAGCGTCGGTCACCGCCAACTTAACAAAGTTTGGATTTTTTTCTCGTTCAGAGCATGATTGTTGAACTTCCTTGTAACGCTCAATAATTTTTGTCAGCCGCTCAGAATCAGCGGAATCAAGTTTGTCCTGCTCTAGTTCAGCCTTTCCCGGAACACGGAAAATCAATTTGCTGCTGTTAGAATCAGGAGTTTTCCCTTTGGGAATATCACCTGGAAAATTCAAAATCCAGTCATATTTATCTTTTTTTTCTTCAGGATAACTGGTTTCTTCAATAGCGACTACTACATCTGCTTTTATTAAACGATTAACTAAAATCTTCATATAACGATTACGCAAATCCGGACTTAGAAGCAGCAAAATCAGATTTTCGTCTTCCGTGCCTTCTTCAGAGGCTTGTTCGTGCTGAGCTAGTTCAACCATTTAAGTTTTACGCGTCATCGAGGTGAAAATGCTTCATTTTTTCTTTGGTCAATATTTCACGGTCATCGAATGTTGCTTTGAGTTTAGCAGCACCTAATTTAAGCTGCTTATACTCATCTGTTCCCTCTACAAGCTTACCGTCAGGATCATAATTATCCATGAATTTCATATACTGTGCGGCGGACTGTAGGTCATTGAAGTAGATTTTGATCTGGAATAATAGTAAACAAACATTAATCATTACAGTACCTTTTAGATTTTCAAAAATAGGTACCCAAAGATCAACAACTTTGTTCAGGTTTGTTTCTGCAGCATCCCTTTCCTTGTTTTCCATCTGCAGTTCTGAGAGAGTCAGCAGCATTGAAGACTGCTTACGCAGCACCTGTGCTTTTTTCTGTACATCAGGACTGATACTCGCCAGTTGTTCAAAGGTTGCAATTGCTAATTCATATGAGAGCATTCCAAGAGTTGCATCTCGATCTTCAGCATAATATTGATCTGCCGATTCTTGCGCCTTTTCGAGTAAAGGTGAAATTTTATCATCCCAACCTGCTGAAAATTTCTCTACTGAAAACGTTGGCTCATCTGTCTTTAAACGCTTAAAGTGTTCTTTGTCATTACTCGAAAATCCGCATTTTGAGCAAGATGCAACTTGGATCAAATTAAAATCACAATATTCCAACTTGCCTGCAGATCTGATATAACTTGGTACCCCAAATATATTTTGCTCTATTATCATACTCTTGGAGTGCAGGACAAAGAATTTTATTTCTGGATTATCACAGACATAACAACGAACATAACTCCCTAAAAGCGAATTTTTTTCCGCTTTAAAAAATCCTCCATCTGAAACAACTGCATAATTTTCGGGATGTATAACCTGTAAGATTCCATGGTAATCAGCCAATTTTTGCTCAAAAGTTGCTCTCACCAAGTAACGGCCTTCATCAAATTTAACTGGTACCTGTTTTAACATTTGACAACTAATCACCTCCCAGAATGCATCATCACCTTGCAAAGGATGTTCTGACTGAAAGGGCTTACAGACCTTGAGTCTGATTTTAACTTTTGGCATCAGAGCTTTACCCAGACGGAAAGTAAAACCAGTATCATCAATTTTCATCAAACTTACTTTTACTTTCAAATTAGCAGTTTCAATGATACCTTGAGGTAGATCCTTCTCCAACAGAGCACGGGCGCTTTTCCAGAATTTTGTTAGAATTTCATTATTAAACCCCAGCAGCTTGCCGGACAAGAGGAAAAAACTGATTTCTTTTGTTGCTAAATCCGCATCAGCTACCATTAACTGAGCCAGATATTTAAGCATCAGAAAAGCTTGTTTTGGATCAATATCCAAAGGCCCCATTTCCGGAATTTTACCCTCTTTGATCACAGTCATGATATTGCTGATTTCTTCTTTGTCGTGCAAAAAATTTATCGCTTCACGCAGAAAATTCATTTCTGACTGATCAGTATGTCCATCTGCAACGACCATTCCGGCAATTGAATGGGCAAACCAAGTTTTTTCGGCCTCTGACATTTCTTCTAAATTTGGTAACTGCATAATTTTCTAAACTAAATAATTAGTGTGCTGACTGCTGTTTAAAATCCGTAACTCATGCCTATCAAATAAGCTGTAGAGCCCAGTCGCTGATCTCCGGAACCACTACCGCTGGCACTGTCCATGGTCAATATACCTGCTTCCGTCCAAAAATCTGCTGAAAATTCAAATCCAATCCTGAATTCACTGACCAGCGAATTTCCAAGTTTACGTTGACTCTCTAGGACAAACTCTGTTTTTGCCAGCCCTAATCCGGCACTTATTTTCCAGGATTCAGCGATAGACTGCTGGGTCTTTGCCAAAAGTCCGAGATGGCTCGTGTTGGCCTGCGGACGGTTCCCGCTTGCCCCAAACATCGTGAATGATTGTTCTGCTAACAATCCTTTTACTCCCCAGCGGTCACTATACCACCACTCTCCCCAATAAACACGATTGCTGAGTTCAAGCTGATTTCTGAAAGCGCTGTAATGCGGACTGCTGAAGATGAGCAAGTCTAATCCGGCTTGAAATGTAGGAAACTTCCGACCGACTCCACCAAATACGGTAGCGGGGGCAGTATACTGTTCTTCAGACAATACTGAGCTAAGTTCGTCAAGTTGATTGTTCTTAACCTGTGCAGACACATCAACAGGACTTGCCAGAATTATACTGGTAATTGCTAGCAGGAATCCTCCGTATTTTAGCACAATTTTGATTTTCATTTTTTCTTGGTCTTTATGAAATATAATTTTCTTAAAACAGTTCTCTGTGGTCTCTGTAGTCCTTGAAGATAAAAAGCTTTTGCGATCCTTGATTAATTTTTTACATTTTCAGCATAATTAATCAAGACTGAGGATTCCAGGCAGGTTTACGTTTACTAAAAAAAGCATCAATTCCTTCCTTGATTGATTCAGACTCCCAGGCATTTGCCAGTTTTTCTATAGTTGCACTACGCACATCATCCGGTTCTTTCCCGCGAACTTCCGCAATGAGACGTTTCGCTGCGGAAACAGCTTCCGGAGCACAACGCAGCAGTTCCGAAATTTCTTCTTCAACAGCTTCATCAAGTTTTTCCTTAGAGACGCTTTTGGAGATTAAACCTAAACTTACTGCTTCTTCGGCAGCAAATCGATGTGCATTGAGCATCACCCTCCGTGCGTTTGACGCGCCGATGCGTCGCAAAACATATGGTGAAATAGTTGCCGGAAGCAAGCCCAGCAAAACTTCTGTCAGAGAAAATAGTGCGTCTTCAACCGCAACCGCAATGTCACAACACGCGATCAAACCTACAGCTCCTCCAAAAGAGAGTCCGTTGACTCTTCCAATTAGCGGCATTTTAAGCTGGTCCAACTCACCCAGCATTTCAGATAATTCGGTAGCTTCCGCAATTCTATGCTCACGTTTTTGAGTAGCGATTTTCTCCATCCAGCGTAAATCAGCACCAGCGCAGAAAGACTTTCCGGAACCGGTAAGTATAACCGCACGTACATCCGGTTGTTTATTTAAATCCACGACTACCTGCCGTAGTTCCCGGATCATTTCCAGACTCATGGCATTATGTACATCGGGACGGTTAAGCGTCAGGGTGGCGATTTGGCGTTCGTCAATCGTTAAAATTAATGTGTTAAATTTCATCTGGGCTATACTGAAAAAAGTTAAACTTAAAAAAAGCTATTATCCACAATCCGTCAATAACGGCAAGTTTTTGCTGGATTATGACTATTTTGGCTGAAGTCAACAACTGCTTTCTTAAGCCTTCGTTCGGTTCCATAAAAGCAGAACGAAGGTCGAGAGAAAAACAGGGAATTAATTCATTACTAAAATATTACTCCTTCCATTCAAATAATTGAAAATAATTTTTATAAACTCTCAGTAAAACAAAAGTGTTAAAACTGNTATCAATACTAGAGTTACAAATCTACTGTTTTTTCTAATTCTAATAGCATAATTATTATTCTCAATCAAAAAATATATTTTTGAAGTTTTTTCAAATTCTTCAAGATATGCTAGTGTAGATTGATAAACCCGCGAAATTCCCTGAAAGCATGTCATTACTGTTAATACTCTTTGTAACTGCATAGCAGCTGAATTCTTTCTTCTGCGGATTGCGGATTTTACTGTCGGATGGATTGTAGGCTTTTAGCTTAAGCAACTTAATCAGCCAATATATAATTCTTTTTAAACCACGATAAAGCATATGACTTCCTTACTTTCAGAGGCAAGCAAGAACAGACTTTTAAGGATTGCACGTGATTCTCTACATGAATTTCTGAAAAATAATAAACGCAAAATATTCACAGAAGAAACTCCGGAACTACAAACAAAGCGCGCTGTTTTCGTGACGTTGAGGAAAAGAGATTCCGGAGACTTGCGCGGCTGCATCGGACAAACCGAAGCTCGTTATCCTTTAGTAGAAGCAGTTGCTAAAACCGCAATATCATCTGCAGTGGATGATTCTCGTTTTCCGCAGGTGACTCTTAATGAACTGCCGAAGTTAAACATTGAAATCAATGTGCTGACTGAAATGACAACAATCGATCCGCAAGCTGTGGTGGTAGGAAAGCACGGACTGCTGCTCAGGAAAGGTTTTTCCGGAGGACTTTTTTTGCCGGAAGTCGCTATTTCAAACGGTTGGGATCGTATCACTTTTCTGGATCAACTTTGCCGTAAAGCAGATTTGCCGCAGGGAAGTTGGCAGGATCCGGAGGTAGAACTTTTTTGCTTTGAAGCTGAATCTTGGGAAGAAAATTGAAACTCACCTTAAATAATCTTTATCGACAACTACGTCCCTTTTTGTTTGCGGGTAATGCTGAGAAAGTCCACGAACGTATGCTTAGCAGTGTAGAATTTATCTCTAAGATTCCTGGATTTCTCCCGCTTTTACGGAAGGTTTTTTGTTGAGGATAATCCGCTACTGCACACACAACTCTTTGATAATGTAATTGATAATCCAATTGGACTTGCGGCTGGATTTGACAAAGACGGCCGGATCCACCCCGCCTTATTCGCGCTTGGTTTTGGCTTTGTAGAAATAGGTACAGTAACTCCGCATGCGCAAAAAGGTAACCCACGCCCCAGACTTTTCCGCTTGCCGGAAGATCAGGCAGTGATTAACCGTATGGGTTTCAATAATCAGGGAGCCTGGAAAATGGCGGAAAGGCTGGTTGCGAAAACACTGAAAATAAAATCAGCAGATGCAGATCTTTTTGAAGTATCCGGAGATTATCCTGCAAATATCTCTTCCGGAATGTTAGGCATCAATATTGGAAAGAACAAAGATACAACACTCGAAAATGCCACTGATGATTATGTTTCCGCACTCAGCACGCTCCATCCGTTTGCGGATTATTTCACGTTAAATATTAGTTCGCCGAACACAAAAGATTTACGCAATATGCAGGAAAAAGAAGCCCTGCGAATTTTACTGGATTCTGTCTGTGCGCGACGTGACGAACTCGACCGGAATCATTCACGCAATACTCCATTGCTGGTTAAACTGGCTCCGGACTTGGATGAGGATGCCTTGAAAAACAGTGTCCGTGTTATGCAGGAATTTTCTATTCAGGGTGTTATTGCGACCAATACCACTGTCGCACGTCCGGTATTAAAAAGTAAGTATCGAACAGAAACCGGAGGATTGAGTGGAAAACCCCTGCAGAAACGCAGCACCGAGATGATCAGGACTTTGTTTGCTGAACTTGGCACAGACATACCAATCATTGGAGTTGGAGGAATTTTTAACGGAGCAGATGCATACGAAAAAATCAAAGCCGGCGCGGCAGCCGTACAGATTTATACTGCATTGATTTACGAAGGTCCGGGACTTGTCCGGAAAGTTAAAGCAGAACTGGCAAATTTATTGGAAAGGGACGGATACAAAAGTGTTTCTGAAGCAGTAGGCGCGGATCACTGATTTTTCAATTATTTTTTTTGACGAATTACTGACAGCATTTCTGCTATTGAAGTGAGCTTTACTCTGGGACGTCCCTGTTTTTGTCCGGCTTCGGTTTCATGAACATCGATTAATTTCCAGTCTGCAAATGAAACATATTCCACTTTACGGTTTTCGAGCAGAGCGACAATATCCGGATTCGTACAATTTTTTCCGGCTTCCATTTTTTCATTGAGGAAAGTTTCCAGCATACGATGCACGGTTTCCACCGCATCCTGTTTATTGGTACCAATCACACCGCTTGGACCACGCTTAATCCAACCTGCGACATATTCACGGTTCCGTAATTTATTTCCGTTTTCCGGATCCTTGACCTGCCCGCATTCATTGGGTATCGTACCTGATTTTTGATCAAAAGGCAGATCAGGAAGAGGCTGGCCATGATAACCGATTGAACGGAAAACAAGCTCTGTTGCTGCTTCAATAATTTCCTCTGTTGGCTGTGCAGCTAAACTGCCGTCTTCACGTTTCAGCAGTTGATTACGTACCAGACTTATTTTTTCAACTTTGTCATTTCCGGAAATTTCAACAGGCGAACTGAGAAACAGAAAATGAACCCGCCGCTTTTTTTCGGAAATATCCCTTGCGGAAATTTGATTTAGAATTTCAATATTCTTCTTAGTATCGTTAGTGGCAACAGTTTCCAGAATCTGCTGACTTTCCGCATCCAGTTCAAGCACATTTTGCTCGACCACCACATCTGCCTCGGCGAGTTCCATAAACTCTCTTAACTCTGCCGGCGAAAATGCGGCCTGCAAAGGTCCACGACGTCCTACGAGCCAGATGTCTTCAAGCTGACTTGCACGTAATGCATCCAGCGCATAATCGGCAATATCCGTTTCCGCTAGTTCTTCCGGAGTTTTTGCGAGAATGCGTGCCACGTCAAGAGCCACATTTCCAATTCCTATCACAAATGCGTTCTTCGCAGACAAATCAAATTTATAATCACAAAAATCCGGATGCCCGTTATACCATGCGACAAACTCAGTCGCAGAGTGGCTTCCGGACAAATCCTCGCCTGGAATTCCAAGTTCACGGTCCGCGGGGCTGCCGACTGAATAAATGACTGCATCATAGTGTTCCAGTAAATCCGCCTGAAAAATATCTCGTCCAAATTCTACATTTCCGAAAAACCTGAAATTCTCATT
>JGI26239J51126_1001072_pt1 | contig 12906 bp, 10 predicted proteins | sample SaaInlV_130m_DNA_3_FD_51126 | JGI IMG/M metagenome (IMG submission 51126)
ACTATTAAAAGTACTACTCCTTGGGTTACGGTACCAGATACTACTTCAGTATACAAAATATACAATAATAGTAATGGTGAAGATAGACTAAAAGATAAAATCAAACCTTTATGCTATGGTGAAGTTGCTCATATTGAGCCTATTGAGATAGACCCAAATAACAGAGTGTTTCAAGTACATAACGGAGCAATCGGAGACGTTACGGCAGTATATGCCGGAGGCTCTCAGATTGGCTCATGTAGTTCTGGTAGCTATACTAATGCCTTTGACTGTGAATCTGATGGGTATACTTGGAGTGTTCCTGCGGGAGTGTCTGGGTTTACTAAAGACTTGGCAAATGGTAAATTTACTATTGGTAGCAGTGTTGGGGGAGGGTCTTCAGCAGACTACGTAATTACAGCAGATGTTAAAGGTTCTGCAGAGACAGACTCTTTTAATTCTGGGTATGTTAGTCATCTTGGAGACTTGATAAAAAGAATAGTTTTGACAAAAGGCGGACTTATAGCAACTGATATAGATGCTTCTTCTTTTACAGAATTTGATACGGCGACTACTACAATCCAATACGGAGACTTGGGGTATTATGTACCGGAAGGTGAAAATATTCTTAATGTGTTAGACGAACTAGTATCATCACTAGGGGCCTTCTACACTTTTGATCGAGCGGGGAAATTAGTCGTGGGGGTTTTAANAGAGCCTTCGGTAACTGCAAAAGAAACTTTCACTGACATTGAGTTAATAAGTATTAGTCGTAGATCAGTAGGTATACCTAGCGTTTCACAAACTGTGGGTACTAGAAAACAATGGAAAGTATTTTCTGAGGGTGACATGGCGGGAGCTGTACTTAGTGATGAACCTTATAGAAACAGACTAGAGAATGAATTCGTAGACGAAAGCTACGAAGACTTAACAGTTAAGACCAAACACTTATTAGCGGAAGAAGCAGAAAAAGTAGATACGTATCTTACTTGTAACTGTTTAGGGTACGAGGAAGCTAAACGTAAACAAACACTATATGGAGTTGAGAGGGACTTATTTAAGATAAAAGTAAAGACTCAGCCCTTTATGTTAGAATTGAACGACACTATACAAATTAAGCTAGATAGGTACGGCTTAGATAATGGAAAAAATATGAGAATTGTATCATTAAATGAAGATGCCTTAAAGAATGAAGTAACTATGGAGGTTTGGGGATGAGTCTAGCTATTGTTGGTGATAACTATATAGACCACCCTACTACTTATATTAGTACTGAATCTAGTGCTAGCGCTTTGCTACCTGGAAACTTACAGGATAGGCAGATTACAAAGGTTTGGCGCACAGGAGATCAACCTGCTAAAGGGGACTTACATGTTTTAAGCGCGCCTACTACTGCAGACTGGGTAGAATTTGGGTATACTAGTACAAGTGCTGTACGATTCACTTTTATCAACACAGGTACTTCTAGTATTGCGAGTAGAACAATTCGTACATGGGCAGACATTGATGATACTATAGCAGAGATGTGGTACGTATTAAAAGAGTATGCATTAGCGGGGTTATCTGGAGAGGTAGATGATTTAGAGTTTAATGTTGGAGGCCCAATAAGAACGTGGAATCCCCCAACGGGGTCTATAGCCTCAAGCGCCCAAACTATTGGGACAGAGGGGCAAGGTTCAACGCATAATAGACATATTCACTTCAATATAAAAGCTTCTTTAGGTGTAGCATCTTACCCTANTGGGGCTAGTACTGCTCCTTATGGAAACGGGTACTACTACAAGAGTTTTGCAGGCTGGCACGAAGATACCGAAATGNAGAATGGGCACATTGGGGGACAGCAGAATACTAGTATATTGATTGAATTAGAGGGTCAAAAACTTATTGATAGCTTGTCTCTTCTAAACCATAACTTCTCTGGAGGTGCTCAATGGAGAGTACGCTTCGCTACTGATTTAACTGCTGAGATGGATGCCTGGCCTAATAAGACCTGGGCGAATGCAGCAGTACACAAATGGGATACAGTACCTAATTTATGGAGTTACGTAGCGCATACTAAATGGACGGATGTGTGGCCTACAATTGGTTCTTTCGGGGCTTTACCTTGGGGCGTATTCTTATGGGGAACGTACCTAAGTGAGGACCAACTACAAAGTTATAAACCTTTTTCATCACATTTATTATTGGATGACCCTGTATACGCCAAGTACGTGTCTATAGAAATTAAAGATACTGCAGCACCTGAATACTTTGAAGTAGGGCGTATTGTAGTAGGAAAGGCTTGGAAGCCTTCAAGAAACATGAGCCGTGGATGGACTCTAACATATAAAGATCCGTCCAAGGTTACCAGGTCACTAGGCGGTCAGACCTATGTGGATACTCTTAGTAAGTATAGAAGTATCAAATTTAATTTGAAGTATCTAACAGAAGACGAAATCTTTGAGAATGCGTTGGAGTTAGATAGAACCAAAGGATCAAGTGGAGATGTGCTTATTTATACAGATACTACAGCACCTGCACATAAATTATTTAAACAAACCGTATACGGTCGAATCGCTAAAATATCCCCTATGAAACATAACATTGGTGGATATTGGACTAGATCTTACGAAATAGAGGAGTTATTATAATATGGCATGGCCCGTAACACTTAATGGCAGAGTTTACAACGCAGCAGATTTTGAAGGTACTGCGTATGTAACTGGAATGCCCGACGCTTTTGAAGATTTTGCTAATCACGCAGCATCAATACACACTGGATTGGTTTACCAAGCCATTGATCTAACTAATACATCATCACAACGAGGAGCCACTATTACATGGACTGTAGCATCTGCTACAGCAGTAGTANCTGGAAGTANAGTTAGTGTAAATAAGTCTTTTACCNCGGGGCAGCCCATAAGACTAGCACANTATACTAGTAGTACTTTAGATGGGTTTCTTGATGGAACTGTTACTACTTTTAACCCTGTAACAGGAGTTATGGAGTTTAAAGTTGGTAATAGAATTAAGAACAGTGCAGCAGCTTCTTATGGAGGAGCAGCAGATGCTTGGAATATATCTATCGGAGGCTCAGGAGACGTAGCCCCTTTATCTTCGAGCAGTGACTATTATAGCAAAACAGCAGCAGAAGCTAAATTCTTAGATGAGTCTAGCAACTTAAGTGACTTAGATAATACAGCAACCGCTATTACTAATCTAGGTATAAACGCTACTGCAGCAGAGATTAATACTGCCTGTGACGGAAGTACTGCAAAAAATAGCCACGATCATAACTCAACATACGCTAAAACATTTACGGGAGCCTCTACCCCTACTGCTCTAAAAGCGGGAGATATATGGGTTAATGGTTCAAATATTAAAATCGCAACAGGTTCGGGTACTGGCAGCTGGAAGCAAGTGTTCCCAGCAGTTTACTCATAAGGAGAGCATATAAATGGCTAATGAATTACAAAATAAATCTCCTGCAGATACGTATAAAGATGTACTGCAGTTAGGTACAGCTACAACCTCTACTGTAGGCACAGGGCTGCCTGCAACAACGGGGCAGATAGTTTATGATGGTGCAGGAGTACCTACTAAACTTAAGTTAAGTCAGTCTAAGATCGAGGCAGACAATATCTTTATTACTAACGGTACTATAAGCTCTTTAGCAACACCTCTCGCCCTAGCAGAGGGAGGAACTGGAGGCACTTCTGGGGCTACAGCAAGAGCTGCTTTAGGGTTAGGGTCTGTGGATAATGTGTCTATAAACTCTTGGGCGGGCACAACTAATATTACCACAGTAGGTACTATTAGTGCAGGAACTTGGGGAGGTACAGCCATATCAGCCGCAAAAGGGGGTACAGGAGTAACCTCTTTAACAGCACTAAAATCAGCACTAACACTGAATAACGTAGAGAATATAGCGCTATCTACGTGGGTAGGAGCAACTACTATCGCAAGTGTGGGTACGGTTACTTCAGGTACGTGGAATGGCGATACACTAGCTGTAGCGTACGGAGGCACGGGAGCTGCTACAGTATCGGGGGCTCGTACCGCATTAGGCCTAGGTACCTTAGCTACTCAAAGTAGTGGTGCAATCGCAGCCACTGGAGGAACTTTAGATGCGGTAACTATTACTAATAGTACCTTTACTAACCCAGTAGTTTCAGCTATGACTTCTATAGAAGTAGGTAGTATAAATATTAGCAGTGCAACTATCTCACATACTACGGCGTCTTCGTTTATTACAATACCTAATATTTTAAACACTACAATAGTTAGTGATAGTTTAGAAGGCAAGAAGTTAAGTTTAGCAGCTTCCGCTATTTCAATTATACCAACAGCAACAGTATCTCAGTATACTACTAGTACAGCAGATTTATTAAATATTACTAATAGTGATATTGTATCTACTTGTAAAGTTACTAGTACAGGTACTATCAAAGGTACTCAGCTGGCTACAGCAGACCATGCTTCATTTAGAAATGCTTCAGAATCTGTAAACTTTGGGTCCACTTCACAGTATTCGGTAGCTACAGGTACTTTAGATACGGTACAGAGTCACGATAGCAAGTTCACCGCGGCTAATATAGCAGTTGGAGATGTTATACGTATCAAAGCCTCAGCAGGCGGAACCTGGGAAGTCAAAGAAGTTAAGTCAATTACTAGTGCTAGTTATTTGGTATTAACTGAAGACTTAACTAATACTTATACTAATACTACTTATTTTGAAAGAATTAGTTCTGCAGCAACCGAAAAGATGGCTGTTAAAAATGATGGTACGGTAGAAATTGATGGCGGCGGTTATAATACTGGGCATTTAGTTCTTGGGGCGTATCACCTATGGGTGGATTCTACAGGGGACTTAAGAATGAAAAATTCAGCCCCAACCTCGGATACAGATGGAAGTATCGTAGGCACTCAGAGTTAAAGACCAAGGGGTATTTTAGGTACCCCTTTTACTTTTCTAATTTTTTAGTTTACATTTTTTAAAAGAACGTGTATAATTATGCGTATAAATGGAAAATTAAATTATTTTCATACACAATAGAGTTAAATAAAATATGTCATTACCTACATACAATATTACCGTTAAAGTAACAGACAGCAGCGGTAACGCTGTTGAGGGCGCACTTATAGTTGCGGTTTTAGACCGTACAGAAGTAGATATGGTTGCGGGAGATACTTATGTAGTCCCTGCAAAGATAACTGCAGAAACAGGCAGTACGGGACAATCTATTTTAGCTCTATGGCCAAACACAAGAGGTTCTACAGAGAGTCAATATCGATTCATCGCAAGAAACCCAAGTAATGGCAACACCTATTTCGATATTATGGGAACAGTTACGGAGAATGATGCTACATTAGTAGAAATCGCCCAAGTTCCTCCATACCCTGGCATGTCAGATGGTCAGGCTGCAGTAAATACTGCAGTACGTGCGGCAGCTGAAGCAAAAGCTGCCTTAAGCACACTAGATAGTTTCCACAGGTCTACCGAAGCTCCACTAGAGGGNTCAGCCAATCTTAGTATAGGAGACTTATGGTATGATACAGATGATGATAAGTTATTTGTATATAAAGGAGACGTACCCGCAAATGAAGCATATTGTAGAAATACTACAACAGGGGCAAAAGAAACCTCATATACTTCATCAGCAGCGTGTGCCAGTGCAGGCCATTATTGGACTACTGCAGACTGGAGACCATTAGCATTAGCAGGATATGTAGAAGAGCAGACAGCTACTACATCATCATTTACCTACGCAGACACAGAAAACGACATTTTAAATGGCGGTGTTTGGTAATTCGAGGAGTGCTCGAACTAGGACAACTTATTTTAGGAAAAAGACATGGCATATAACAAAATATTATTAAAGCGTCGTAATACCACTGGAGGCACTCCAACCATTAGTTATGGTGAATTAGCGTGGAATCAAACAGATGAAACTCTATACATCGGTACTGACGCATCAGGCGGCGGGTCAAAAGTATTAGCAGGTGAAGGCTCATTCGTAGCACTAAATCCAGCTGGGGCAGATCAGACGTTAGCACAAAGCTTAACAATTGGGGCCTCTTCTAGCACTCTATCGCATTCGTTAACTTTCGCAGATTCTAGCCCAGACAAATCAAAGATTTATCAAAGTTCTGGAGACCTAATAATCGCAGTAAGCGATGGTTCTCCAGCAACTTTTACAGAAGTATTTAAAGTAGCTGACGGAACAGGCCTAGTATGGGCTAAGAATGGTTTTGAGACAGGCAGTATCCAAATTACGGATGATGCAGACGGTGGAAAGCTAGTTGCTACAGGTACAAACGGCGGAGTTAAATTAGTAACTACAGGTACTGGTGTAGTAACTATAGATGCTGACTCTACAGGCGCAGGTGTTGTAATTGATGCAGGCTCTGCAGGTCTTGACGTTAATTCCGACGGCACCGTAGATATTGCATCTTCAGGCGCTGCCAAAGCGGTTAATATTACGTCAAATAACGATGTAGTAACTATTACCGGTAAAAAATCGGGTGCTTCTGCGGTTAAGTTACATGCTTCAACAGTAGATGCTACAACTACTTTAGAAATTAGCTCAGCAGGTACGGGAGTTTCAGCAGTTGATATCAATTCAGCTGGCGGTGTAGATATTGATGCGGCAGGGGACGTTGCAATAGACGGTGCTAAAGTAATAGTTACAGGTACTAGTAATGTAGCACAAGCAGTTAGTTTAAATGCCTCTGGAGGTTCAAACTCAACAATTAAAATTAATTCAGCTGGCACAGCTGCTAACGCCATTGATATTGATGCTACTGGTGGTATAGATATCAATGCAGGTACAGATGTTCTTTTAGGGGCAACAGCTAAGATATCATTAGACGCTGCTTCATCTTCTGCAGATGCAATCAGTATTGCAGCAACAGGGTCTAATGGCGGTATCGCTCTAGATGCTAAAGCTGGAAACGTTACTACTACGGTAGTGGGTGGAAAGGCTATAACAACGTCTAACCATAACTCAGCTACAGCAGTACAACTTAACGCTACCGGCTCTAATGGCGGTATTGCGTTTGAGTCTAAATTAGGTGGATTAAATCTAAACTCAGCAGCCGGAACTATAGCACTAACGAGCACTTTAGGTAAAGTAGCGTTAACTTCTACTAAAGCAGTAGCAGAAGCAATTAAAATTGCAGCAACTGGGGCAGGAGCAGCTACTCAAGTAGAAATTACTTCAGTAGGTACTAATGATACTAGTTCTATAGGGGCTTCCCCAATCTTATTATCAGCAACTGGGGGCGGTATTGCACTAGACGCAGCAAAAGATATTACTTTAGATGCGGTTACTAATGTACTAGTTAAATCAGCTTCTAACGCGGCCAATGCTGTATATATTCATGCAGATGGTGGTATAAACGAAACAATTAAAGTACACGCAGACCAAGGTACTGGAGCAGGTTCAATCGAGCTTACCTCAGACGCTGGTGGGGTAGACATTAATGCAGGTACTTCAGTTAGTATCGACGCAGTAGGTGCAGCTAATTTAACGTCATCAGGTGCAGATGTTACTGTAGCAGCTACTGCTAAGAGCGTAGTTATTACTGCAGGCGAAGCAGATGCCGGAGCGGTACAGATTACTGCTAGCAATGCTGCTGGTGGTGTAGATATTAATGCAGGAACTGGAGGAATCACAGTCGATACGACTGGTTCTCTAAGTTTAGATGCTGCAACAAACTCTAACTTTACTACTTCAAGTGGCAATATTAGTGTTGATGGTAAGACAGGTATAAACCTTAAGGCCAACGGTACTAATGCAGTAGAGATAGCAGCAGACGGAGACGTAGCGTTCAAAGCGAACGGTGGCTCAACCTCTGACCCGGACCTTAGTGTTGCGGGTTATGCAAGGTTCACAGATGCTTTAGAAGTAGATAATATTAAGATTGATGGTAGAGCAATTACTTCAATCGATACTGATGGAAATATCGATATCACTCCTAATGGTACCGGCGAAGTAAACATATCTAAAGTAGATATTGACTCGGGTACTATTGATGGTGTATCTATCAATAGTGGTACTGCAGTTACTTTGGTTACTTCTAAAGGTAATACTGATGTAGCCTTAAGTGGCACAGTTGCAGTAACTTCAGGAAGTGCTACAGTAAATGGAACAGGAACAGCATTTAGTTCAGAAATCGCAGCTGGCGACGCAATCAAGATTGATAGTGTTGTTTATGACGTTGATTCTGTTACTTCTAATGCAGTATTGGTACTAAGTGCTAATGCAACAACTTCAGCTTCTGGAGAAACCGCATACAAAGATTCAGCCTTATTTAAAGTACAGACAGGTTTCGGCAGTGATAAGCTAGTAATTGATAAGTCTGGTAACGTAGATATTAAGACCGGAACTTTAACAGTTGCCGGTAACTTAACTGTAAACGGTACAACTACTACTGTAAATAGTACAACAGTTCAAATCGACGATAATGTATTTATCTTAGGTGAAGATGGCGCTCCTGCTGCAGCAACCACTGCGGACTTTGGAGTTTCATGGGCTAGAGCAGTAGTTGACGGAGCAGGCTTTGCACGTAAGTATGGTGGACTAGTTTGGGATGAGACAACTGATCAAGTAATTATTTCAGATGACTTAGGTTCAGCAGCTCCAGGTGCTACAGCAGCAATTGCTTCATACGCAAACTTCAGAGCCAATCATATTAGAATTGGTGATGATACTACAAACCGTGATGTACAATGGCAGAAGGTTTACGATAAGATTTGGAAATCAGCGATTGGTGAAACTGCAGGAGTACCTGATAGCACTGATAGCACAATGCAAGACAAAGTACTTATGGTTAAGCGTAATGGTTCAGCAGGTTCATATACTTATGACTTTGAATTAACAGATACGTTAGACGGTGGTACTTGGTAAGAAATTAAAATGGGGTTCATATAACCCCTTGATTTAGCTATATAGCGGAGAATAACAATGGCAAGGAAACAGAACATTCTGTTACGCCGTTCAGCAGTACAGTATAATATTCCTAGCACTTCAGCCTTAAATTTAGGTGAAGCAGCTATTAATACTCAAGATGGTAAACTCTTTATAAAGAGAGATTCAGGTTCAGCGAGTATAGTAGAACTAGGAGTAGGACCAACATTTCAGTTAGTAACTGGTGGGAGCCCTGCACATACTCATTCTGTTTCCTTAACGGGTCAACAAGCATTAGACTTGTTGAATGGAACGGTAACAACAGTAACAGTAAGATCAAGTGACGCAGGGCATACCCATGACGTTACACTTAAGTACAGCACAACTGAAAAAGGTTTTGTACTTAATAATAGTTCTAGTATTTCTAGTAACCATACCTCCGCGCACACCTTAGTTTCTAATGGTGGTGGGGCTAGTAGTATATCAGGTCTAAACGATGTTGACGATACTAATATAGCTAATAATAAGATATTAAAGTATAATTCTAGTACGTCTAAGTGGGAATGTGTAGATGATGCTGAAGGCACTACAATTNCTAAGCTTACCGATGTTGCAGATGTTAATACTGGTGCTACTAATGGTCAAGTATTAAACTGGGATAATGTTAACAGTAAGTGGGCTCCGGTAGACCAAGCAGGTGGGCATGCTTACACCGAAGGAACAACAGCTCCTGCTTCTCCAGCAAATGGAGATGAGTATTTCGACCAAACTACAGATATACTTTATAAGTATGTTAATGATGGAAGTAGTAGTGCTTGGATAGATATTAGCACAGACTCTGTTCTTAGTGTAGCAGATATAGATGATTTAAGTGACGTAGATACAACTACAGCTGTACCTACTAGTGGTCAAGTACTGAAGTGGAATGGCTCAAATTGGGTACCAGCATCTGATGCTGCGGGTATACTTCAAGATATAGCCACAACTTCTGTAGGTACTTCAGTAGTAGTACTAGACACTTGGGCCAACACTANCGTATCCGCTAAGTATCAGGCCACTTGTAAAGTAGGGTCTAAATATTCAGTATCAGAAATACTAGTGCTGAATAGAGGTACTAGTGTTGAGCTTACAGAGTATGCAACCTTAGGAGATAGTTTACTAACATTTACAGTAGCTATTAATGGNTCTAATATTGAATTATCAGGAGTTAGCACAGATGCTAGTACTTCTGTTAAACTAACTAAAGTCTTACAAGGAGTATAACTATGGCAGATTTTAAAGCCTCTCCAAGTATAGGCGACGAGATAACAAAAGGAAGAAATAGGTACAAGTTTAATGGTGTAGGGTGGACTTCAGTANATCGAAATACTTACCGAGAAGGTACGTTAATCACTACTAAAGCTTCATGGATCTATAAGCTTATTGCAGATCAAACCGTTATAACAGGGAACGATTTAGCAGGCAACACTTTAAGTTATGATACTAGTGCTGAGATGGAAGTGTTCTTTAATGGAATTAAGATTAAAGAAGGTGCTTCAGAAGATTACGTGTTAACAAGTTCAGGTACTATTACATTGGTATCTGGAGGGAAGTTAAACGATGAAGTAGAAATAAGTCAGAGAGCTAAGTTCGCAGATACCGATGTTTATACAAAAGCAGAAGTTGATGCTAAGTTAGGCACAGTTTCAGACACAGATTTAACTGATTACTATATGGGAAATTTATAATATGGCAAAAGGAACACTAGGAACTCCTACTTACTTAGATGATACAGCGGCTCATATAGTCTATACTGTACCAGCAAGTATGGTAGCAGTAGTTACATTAAACGTTTGTAATAGAGATACTTCAGCTACAGCTGTAAGTATCGGCATTGAACGAGCAGGTAGTTCAGGTACTCTATCTAATGGTGAGTACATTGAATATGAAACTTCAGTTATCGGACACTCAGTAATGGAGCGCTCGGGTATTCTACTATCAACCGGAGATAGCGTTGTAGTTAAGGCTAACATAGCCAACACTATCGATGTTAATATTTGGGGCATAGAGGAGTAACTTATGGCTAGAAGTGTAGAAAGAGAAGAGTATTTTGATAAGCAGCATTTTAACTGCTTCTATTACGACAACGCAACTGGTCATGTGATGATCGATGCAACTCCAGGTACAATTCCTAGAGCGTTAGAAGAATATCAAGTATTTAGGCAAACGGCTTACAAGCCTGTTTATTTTATAGAAGAGTCCACTGGGCATTTAAAGGTAACAATATAATATGGCAACTACAATTGATTTAGGCAAGATTAGACTGCAGTGGAAGGGTGATTACTCTAACGCTACATCTTATGAATTGCTAGACGTTGTGAAGTTTAAAGGTGATTCTTATGTATTCATCTCAACTATCGCAGCAGCAAACAAAACCCCTGACACTACTAGTGAATGGGACTTAATGGTATCAGGTGGAGACCAATGGTCTACTGGTACTTCAGTACCTACTGGTGGAAACCCAGGAGATATGTATCTTAAGACTGATGACGAAAAGGTTTATACCAATACTGCAGGTAGCTGGGGCGTAGTTGGAGATATGGGAGGTTCACGTTGGACTTCTGGTACTTCAGCCCCTTCAGGTGGTGAAGATGGTGACTTCTACTTAAAGACTGACGATGAGAAAGTCTACGAGAGAGTCTCTGGAAGCTGGGTAGTTAAACTAGACATCGGTGGTGGCGTATGGACTTCTGGTACTTCAGTACCTACAGGTGGAGAGGCAGGTGACTTCTATATTAAGACTGATGACGAAAAGATTTATGAAAACGTTGCAGGCACTTGGACAGTTAAACTAGACATCGGTGGTGGTGTATGGACTTCTAGTACCTCTAATGGTTCTGGGGGTGAGTCAGGTGACTGGCACATTAATACTACTACTAAAGACATTCAAGAGAACGTTTCAGGCACTTGGACTACGAGAGTTAACCTAAGTGTATCTGGTTCTAACATCCAAGACTTAGGTAACGTACCTGCACTATCTAGTGGCAAGTTCTTAACTAACGATGGTACTAACACTAGCTGGGCTACGGTAGACGTAACAGGTGCAAGTGTTGGTGGTGATGTTTCTGGTACTGTAAGTAATATTCAGATTGCTGCTAATGCAGTAACTGACACAGAGTTAAACTCGGCTAAGTTGAATGGTATTGATAACTCGGCTAATAACTATGTGCATCCAACTGGTGCTGGTGATAAACACCTACCTACGGGCGGTAGTGTAAACCAAGTGATGACGAATACTGCTAGTGGTACTGGTACTTGGCAGGATGCTGCTGCTGGTGGTAAGGTGTTGCAAGTTGTTGGTTCTATTTATGGTGGCCATGCTCAAATAACATCAACAAGTTTTTCAACAACAAACCAAAACCTTGCTATAACACCATCAGCATCAAACAGTAAGATTTTAGTTCTATATAATGGTCATTATTCTTGTAATAGTATAAGTGGCTCAGCAAATCAGCAAGTAAATATTACTGTATATAGAGATTCAACTAATTTAGGACATAGCGTCAACGGTTTTCATTATAATTATATACACGGCACTTATGACTCCAAAACATTTAGTGTTTCATTATTAGATTCGCCAAGTACAACATCCCAAATAACTTACGGCATATATGCAAGAATGCTTTACGCTGGAAATGCAATGAGATTTAATCCTGGTGGGTATGCCACATTAACTTTACTAGAGATAGGAGCATAATATGAGTTTTAATAGAGATACGATGGATGGTGGTGATGCTTTAGCGTCATTAACCCCTTATGGTGAGTATGTTTTTAGCAATGGTCAAGTTACTGAATGGCACTCAGCAGATATTACCCAACCTACCCAAGCAGAAATAGATGCTGAAGTTATAAGACTCCAAGCAGAGTACGACAACAACCAATACCAACGTGATAGAAACTACGCACCTACTGGAGACCAATTAGATATGCTTTGGCACTCTATTGATGCTGGTGAGTTCGGTGATACTGCTAAACAATCAGAGTTCTATATTGCTAA
>JGI26239J51126_1001113_pt1 | contig 12517 bp, 15 predicted proteins | sample SaaInlV_130m_DNA_3_FD_51126 | JGI IMG/M metagenome (IMG submission 51126)
TCTGTGCTGATGTGGTTTAGTTAAACAAAACTTAATGAGTATACGTTGTTTTTGCAGAATATGAAAAAGGGATCTGTCAACCTGCTGATTATATTTGGTTTGCTGTTTTTAGTAATTGGAATCACTGTTCCATACTTGAACTGGATGGGCGGTGCAACTTGGTATGATTCTGTTTTATTGCTTGTAATCTTTACAATTATCGGCTCTCTTTTGTTCTTGACGGGAAGATCCAACCAAAAAGAATCTGTACAAAATTAATTTTCATAATAACCCATACGTTTAATGTATTTTTTACGTAGGAATGTCCCTAATGATTTTTGGTTTGTAGCCATTGCAGGAGGACTCTCATATTTTATCAGGTGCAAATGATTTGGGGTTGATAATTATCGCCAAGATTGTGTAGAGCACGTGCCAACTGGTAAAATGTGGGATGTTATTTTTTACTTTTTATTTGATACCCGATTAAAGAAACTATGCGTCGTGGAGTGAACACTCTTTTTAAAATTAGAGTAATTTCATAAATACCTAAAACAATTACAACATAGAATGGCAAATTCTGGAAATTTTCACTCAAAGAAATCTAATTCCCCTAAGATCTTTTGCGCATGGTGTCAGCAATGGAAAAGAGGCCACATAGTTCTAAAATTTACTAAGGGTGCAAACTGGAAAATTCACAAACATGCAAAAGGCGATAAACCCTGTAAAGGTTCGGACAAAGTTGTCATGCAACCCCATTCTCCACCATCTGAGTAACTTGAACCGAATTGTTAGTTGATAAATACGCTCAATTATTAAGAAATTACCTATTCTGTCATGGTCGTGTGCCTGCAATTCTAAAAATATCTTCAGAGAATTAGTTGGAAACTTCCATCGTGTTCTGAATCAGAACATTTTTGATGTGAACAATCAACTTTAGACTATGGTGAATTTTGAGAAAATCTATCTAAGAACAGCATTGAAAATTATTGAAAGATGTCACGGGGCAATCAAAATTACAAAACGTGGCAAAATTGTTGAAGTTTATGATTTGAATCGACATATTTGGAGTGACGGTCTTGCAGGATTGATAATTAAAGAGGAATGCAGATCCGCAAATCTAAAAGAATGGGAGTTTGCCAATGTCAGAAGTTATGTCATAAAGGAATTACTTGCAAAATCAAAACCGTGACAAATCTTTTTTCTCGTCTTTTTACTGCTGAAATTAGTGTGATTTTTTAGTAAATTTTATTTTTAGATTTATTTTTTTGACATTAGTTCAGTTTGTTTTTTCATTTCAGAAAGAACTAGAATCAGTATCTCTTTTTCACTTAACTTCAATAGTGCCTTGGTTTCATCTTCCGTAAACTGAATATCTTCATTCAATTCATCGTACGTAGTTAGTGTATCCGTCATGAATGATGTGGCGATGCCGAGTTATTATATGGTTTTGATGTTGCGAAAAAACTTGTATTTCTAGTTAATATCTTCGATTAGACATCTGAAAATTTAACTTTTCGTTACTTTTTTTTAAAATGTGTGATTGCATGTCTAATCAAAGTTAATCAAGCCCCATTATCTTGATTAATTATGATAAAACAAATTCCGATTCTACTGGTCGTAGTTGGGATTGTGGTAATAATTATTGGTTTTAACCTTGTCATGAATTATGGTTTAAGTTTCTATACTGGGATAGCCCTCTTTTTTGGAATTGCCATGACTGTGGCCGGAGTAAATCTGAAAATGAAAATCAAAAAATTAGTGTCCAAAAACCAAAAGAAGCAATATGACTATACAATTAAAAAAATGACTGAAGATGTTGTGGAAGAAGATGTGTCAAAAGAAGAATCTAAAGAAAAGAAAATAGATTGAGGTTAAAAATCAAATCTTGTGTATTTGCTAAATTACAATCGTAGAAGAAAAATTTCCTCGTCTATTTTATGTGATAATTTTAAATTGTTATCCGTCATCTTTCATTTGTACATTCCAGTACTCTTGTATTTTGGACCTGTTTTCTTCAACAAATTTTATTCCGTCTTTTTTTAATATGATTGACGGATTGGTATTTCTGATAAACCAACTTTGACTTGAATCAATCGTAATTAAATTCATATCTTCTAATTCGTTAACATGTTCTCGAAATTTTCCAATGTTGGTTTTTTCACAATTTTTAAAAATACTGCTGTATTTTTTTANTCCGTTCTTAATGCAGGCAAGAATCANATAATCNACTGNGTCTAGTTTATCGTAATTCAATATTCTCTTCAACAATGATTAGTATTTATGAAATTGCTTAATCGCTGCATGCTTCTGGAAATATTTTGTGATGTGATTGATCCTGACTGGAAAGATCATGATCAATCAAAATTGACTAATTTTTACTAGAAAATATTTTTAAAAATTCCCTTAACTCTTCTTTTTGTTTTTCAGGCGGTGTATTTTCCCAAATTTTTAATTGATTAAATTTTGCCAATTCGTAGAAAATATCTTTGTCTTCATCACTAAATTCGTCGTGTCCTTTTTTGTTAATTTTTCCACGTCTTCTTAAGACTCCTTGCCTGCCCTTTGATTCCTCTTGATATTCAATAATCACCTTATTTTTAAAATCAATTAAATCTGGTACAAATTGCCTGAATCCTTTTTTTCTAAATTTTTGTGCCTCCTCTTCTGTTAAGAATGGTACTTTTTTCCATGTTCCAAACTCGTCTATGATTATTCTTGTTTTACCTTCTTTAGTGTCTGTGTCAATCATAAAATTATAATAATTTTCTTCATCGATTTGTTTAATTTGTTGATTAATGTTGAACAATTTTTCAAGATCTTGAACTCCCATGTCCTATCTGTTGAATTTAGATATATGAGCCGAAGGTTATCCTGTAATACCATGATCGATCATTTTCTATTTTTTCCAATCAATTAAATTGATACATGATTTAGAATAGTTCGTTATGGATACCTTTGAAGCAATTTCTACTAGACGTGCAATTAAAAAATTTGACAGTGACTACAAAATGACATCTGAACAAATTGATTCTCTGATGAAATTAACTATTCTTTCACCTACCAGCTACAACCAACAGAACTGGAGGTTTGTAACCATCGCCGATCAGTCTATAAAAGAAAAAATTGGAATTGCCGCGAGAAATCAAGCACAACCTGTTGACGGATCCTTGGTTATACTATTGTGTGGAAATATGAGTGCATGGAAAGATGACCCGTTGAGATATTGGAAAAATCATCCTGTTGAAAAACAAGAATTAGTTAAATCATCTTTAGAAAAAAAATATTCTGACAGTCTTCAAAATCGACGTGATGAGGCAATCCGTTCTTGTGGTTTTGCAGGTCAAACAATAATGCTTGCGGCCCGACAAATGGGGCTTGATTCTTGTCCTATGGTGGGTTTTGATTATGATGAAATGGCAAAAATAATTAATCTTCCAGAAGATCATTTGATCGTTTTAATGATAGTGGTTGGAAAATCCAGCGAACCTGCCAAAGAACGTGGTGGTCAATTGAGTTTAGATGAAGTTGTTTTTAAAAATAAATTTAATTAAATTATTCCATCATTTTTAGAGTGTCTGAGGCTGTGATTATTCCTACGATTTTTGAATTTCTTGATATTAGGATGCATTTTGTATACCTTATCAGTGGAACTAACACATTTGCTGGAGTGTTAAAATCTACAATTGGTGGAATGGGATCCATCGTATCTGATAGTTTTGCTTTTTTTAACTCTGCTTCTCCTTTGTCTGCTAAATGTCTCACAATCCCATCTTCTGAAACTACTCCCACTACATTATTTCCATTAAAAACTGGAATTTGACTAATTGACAATTCGTGCATTTTTTTAATTGCGTCATGCAATGTATTTGTCGGTTTTAATTTTATGATTACATTGCTACAAAAGTCTCCTGCCGTGTGTGATGATGACTCTCCTTCTAACTTTGAAAGATTTTCAAAAATTTTTTTTGCTGTGTCGTAACTTGGTTGACTTCTTCCTGATTCTATCTGGTTGATCATTGATGTGCTAACCTGTGTCATTTCCGCTAGTTTTTTTTGTGTGATGCCAATTTTTAATCTTATTTGCTTTATGGAATCTATTCTTGGTAGCAATTCAATTATGATGGGTCTTGGTTAGTTTAAAATGTATTATTTTCTGCTCTTTCTTACTTTCTTTGGTTGCTCGATTGCTGCTTGTGCAGCTGCAACAATTGCGATGGGAATTCTGTGAGGTGACGCACTAACATAAGTTAATCCTTCCCCGTGACAGAATTTGATTGAACTTGGATCTCCTCCGTGCTCTCCGCATATTCCAACTTCCATGTTTGGTCTGACTCCTCGACCTGCTGCTATTCCCATTTTAATTAAACTGCCTACGCCTGTCACATCTATTGATTGAAACGGATTTCTTTCTAGTAATTCTTTTTCCATGTATTCTGGCAAGAATTTTCCTTCTACATCCTCTCTGCTGAAACTAAATGTCCCCTGAGTCAAATCGTTAGTACCAAAACTAAAGAACTCTGCTGTAGATGCGAGTTCCTCTGCAGTTAATGCTGCCCTTACCACCTCGATCATAGTTCCAAAGTTTATTTTTAATTTCATCTTGTGTTTTTTTTCTGTCTCTTTTTTAATAATGTCATATGTTTTCTTTATGTGATTTAATTCTGCAATGCTGCTAATCTGTGGTATCATGATTTGTGGATGNGCTTTAACTTTTTTCTTTGTCAGTTCAACTAATGCTTCAAACACTGCTCTGATTTGCATTTCATAAATTTCTGGATATGTNATTCCTACTCTCACTCCTCTATGACCCATCATTGGATTGATTTCTGCGAGTTCTTTTGCTCTTTTTAGTACAATTTCTGCTTGGTNCGCNTCGTTTGCANTTCCGATTGCTTTTAATTTTTGAATTTTTTCAACCAATTCTTCTGGATTGGGTAAAAATTCGTGTAATGGTGGATCTAGTAATCTAATTGTAACTTCATACCCTTCCATTGCTTTTAGAATTTCAATAAAGTCACTTTTTTGTAATTGACCTAATTTTTTTAAAATTTTACTTCGCTCTTCGATATTTTCAGCCATGATCATTTCTACAAATAAATTAATTCTGTCGCTACCGTTGAACATTCTTTCAGTTCTGCACAATCCTATTCCTTTNGCTCCAAACTTTCTTGCTAACACCGCACCGTCTGGAGTATCTGCATTGGCTCTNATNCCTAATGTTTTTNTTTTTTGTGACCAATCTAGGATTTGTTCNAAGTCTTTTGTTACTTTTGGCTCTATGGTTGGGATTTGTCCGATAAATACAGTTCCTTCACTTCCNTCAATGGTNATTGTATCACCTTCTTTGATTGTCATTCCGTTTGCCATGCCTNTGTTTTTGTCATAATCAATTTTTAATTCTGGACATCCTACTATGCATGGTTTTCCCATTCCTCTTGACACAATTGCTGCATGNGATGACTTTCCACCTAAACTTGTCAAAATACCTTCTGATGAAAAGAATGCTGGAACGTCTTCTGGCTTTGTTTCTTTTCTTACTAGTATGATTTTTTTGCCTGTGTTTCCCAACTCAATTGCTTTATTTACATCAAATACGACTATTCCACTCGCAGCTCCTGGGGACGCTGCAATTCCTTTTGCTAGTTGTTTAAAATCTTTAATTTTAGATTCATCCATCGTTCTGTGTAGCAATGCTTCTAATTGCTGTGCTGGAATTCTTGTAAGTGCCCTGTTCTTATCAATTAATTTTTCTCTAACCATGTCTACTGATGTTTTTACTAATGCACCTGCACTCATCTTTGCAGTTCTTGTTTGTAATAAGTAAAATTTTCCTTGTTCAATTGTAAATTCAATGTCTTGTGGTTCTTTGAAATGTTTTTCTAACTTTTTACATGCAATGCTTAATTCTTTGTACAACTTCGGCATATCTTTTTTTAGCAATTCGATACTCTTTCCTGTTCTTACACCTGCAACAACGTCTTCTCCTTGAGCATTAATCAGATACTCTCCTTCCATCTCTTTTTTACCGTTATGACCGTTTCTTGTAAAAACAACTCCTGTTGCGCTATCATCTCCCATATTTCCAAATACCATTGCCACGATATTTACTGCCGTTCCATTTGCAATATCTTTTGTAATATTATTTTTTTCACGATAGACTATTGCCCTTTCCCCCATCCAACTTTTAAAAACTGCTTCAATCGCTAACACTAGTTGTTCATCTGGTGTGTCTGGAAATTTTCTTTTTGTGTGCTTTTCACATATTTTTTTATATTCTAAAACAATTGTTTTTAGCGATTCCACGTTTAGTTTACTATCGTCTTGAATTCCTTGTTTCTTTTTTACTTCATCTAAAATATAATCGAACTTTTCATCCTTTACTCCGAACACTACTTTTCCAAATAATTGAATAAATCTCCTATACGAATCCCATGAAAATCTTGGATTTTTTGTTTGTTCAGCAAGACCCTCAACTGTTTTTTCATTTAACCCTAAATTCAAAATTGTATCCATCATTCCTGGCATTGATGTTGCTGCACCTGAACGAACTGAAACTAGCAATGGGTTTTTTATTGAATTCCATTTTTTACCTGTCTTTTTTTCCATTTTTGCAATGTTTTTCATCACTGCTGGCATCACATCTTTTGGAAGTTTTTTATTATTGTCATAATACTTGGTACAAACTTCAGTTGTAATTGTAAATCCTACTGGAACTGGTAGTTTTAATCGAGTCATTTCACTTAAGCCCGCACCTTTTCCACCTAACAACATTCTTTTTTTACTATCTGCTTCCTCAAATGAGTAGACTGGCTTATTCTTTACCATTCAAAAATTTCTGGATGTTTTAGCTTTTTAAACTAATGCCTTTGCAAATTCTGAAATTACTTTATTCCAACTTTTTGCTTTAATTATTCCACTTGCTACGAGAATTCCTTTTGATCCTAGCTCAATTGCTTTTGCCACGTCCTCACCGGATACAATTCCTGCACCACAAAGCAATTCTGTTTTATTTTTTGAATTGTTAACTATGCTTGCAGCTTTTGCAATCAATTCTGGTTTTTCTTTGGATACTGCTTTTCCTGAACCAATCAACTCTGGAGGTTCTATCGCAATGAAGTCTGGATCAAGCTTAACATATTTTTTTACTTCTGCAATGTCTTTTACACACACTATGGATGTCATTTTTAATTCTTTTAACTTTAAAACTAGCTTTTCAATTTCTTTACTTGAAATTCTATGCTCACTATGATTGATCAATGATCCGCTGACTTTGGACTTTTTTAGTAATTCTGGAACAATGAACCCCGTGGTACTTCCAATTTTTGAATCATCTATGTGCTGAGCTAAGATTGGAATTGAACTATTTGCAGCTAATCCTATCAGATGCTGTGGTGGCGATATGGCAATTTTAATTTTATATTTTTTAGAAACTTTCTCTGCAATTTTAATAAATTTTATAATTTTATTACCTGATATCTCTTCATAGTTTTTACAATTAATGACAAACATCTTTGTTTGGATTTTTTTATATGGTATTTAATTCTTGATTGAAATTATNATGTCTTGAGTATTTTTTGATATCTTCTTTTCATTGTAGAGACAATGATCATTAAAATTAGTCCCGCAATGTTTGTGCCTATGATGAATACATCTGACACTATTGATCCGTAAACTAGCCACAATATTGACCCTGCTGCGATAAATATCGTCAAAAATTTTGAAATATCTTGCATGCTTTTGGTTTTGTAACCTTTGTAGATTTGCTCTACCCATCCAGTAAGAATTAAAATTCCTGCCACTGTTCCGAGAACTGTTAATAGTAATCCNTCAACTTCCATCACTCAATCAACTCCAGAAGAATTCATCTAACCCTGTCTGTTTTGGTTTTCCAAGCATCACATCAAAATCTAAATCCATAGATGATGTAATTTGCTCCAACGTTGATTCTAAAAATTCCAAGTATTTTTTAGAATCTATTTCATCTTTTTTTGCTAATTCAACTGGTTTCACTCCAGGCTTGTTTAATATCTTGATGAATGATATTTTGTCTCCTTTTTTTATTTCTCTTATTCCCTCTAATTGTTTTGCTGCCCTGATGTGCTGCGGTATTGTTTTTGTATACTCTGATGGTGCTTTACTCAACATTACATTAAACGTTAAATCTTCTAAAGGGATCTCCTTTGCTTGTAACTTCTTACCNCACACTGAAATTTTTTCAGAAATTTGTTTTTTTGCTTTTACAAAATCTTCCATCGTTTGAACTTCGGACAGTACATCCACCAATTCAAAAAATAATTTTTTAATGAATGCCGGGGTNTGGGATTTTTTTCCGGTAAGGCCCTTTACATCCACCTTTCCAGAATTTGTCACCCCCAAATAATTTTTTTTCCTATCACTCAGTACGCAATATCTGTATGTCTTGTCAATTTCCAAATCAACTCCGTGATCATTTTTAGCTTGCTCAATTACTTTTTGAATTTGCTCTTCTGTAGGATTTTTAATAAATAATGAATCTGTGTCTCCGTACAGGACTTCAATCTCTATGTCTTCNCACTTCTTAATTGTCTCTAAAATTGTATGCCTTCCCACGGCTGTTGTCGCTTCAGCTACTGGGAGGAAATATAGTGGGAATATCTCTGCACCCATTACGCCATAGCTGGCATTCAGAATTACCTTGAGTGCTTGACTGACAACTGTATACTGCTGTCTTTGTTCGTCAGTTAATGTTTCTTTTTTAGATAGGCTTTTGTAATAATTTACTCTCAAATCTCTTAATGATCCTATGATCAATGTGGTCAATCCATTTTTTTTAGAACATGTCCAGTGATTTGTTTGGGGGATTGTATTTTTTTTACATTCTTCGTGAGAACATCTGACTGTTTCATAGGATAGATTTCTAACTTTAATTATGCTTGGATACAGGCTTGCAAAATCCATTACAACTACTTTGAAATGAATTCCTTTTTTTGGCTCGATAACTAGACCTCCTCGATATTTTTTATCTTTAATCACCGCATCTGACATGACTCCTTCTGATCTTTTTTGCAATTCTTCTCTTTTTGGAATTAGTGCGTTTCTTTTCCTGTGTTCGTAATACATTAAACTTCTAATCCATTGCGATACTCCAACCCTTGCAATGTCGTCAATTGGCATTCTTCCAATCCTTGCAATAATCACAAGCAAGTTCATCAGCAAGTCGCTGTTGAAACTTGTAAGTTCATAAGTTAACTGTGCATCATTATAACAATAATTTGCGGTTTGGTAAAGTGACAACTTGTCAAACTCTAAACCGTAGTCAATTTTTTCTTTTCCTAGCAGCGCTTTTGATACGCTGTTTAATGAAAAATCTGTGTATGCTTGACTGAATGCATAAATCTGAAATGAACGATTTGATAACGTTCTGTACAAATCAATATGAACTCCGTGTTTTAGAGTTGCAGAATCCCTCATCATGTATAGGGGATTATCTTGATTTGAAATCCCTANNCGTTCTGCNCTGTTGTACAAATACGGCAAATCAAATTCATCTCCGTTGTACGTGAGTACAAATGGAAACCCTTCGATTATTTTGAATGCNTCTGTNATCATTTCTTTNTCTTTATCTAAATCATAGAATGTGACTTTGATATTCTCGTTTAATTCGTTATGTCCTTGCTCAGTTCCTTCTGTTTTGAGCACAAAAATTTGGTCATAATCGTCTGTCCCCTTCAGTCCTATCGCAGTGATTCTTTTTTCAGCAAGTTTAGGATCTGGAAATCTTCCTGGATCAAATTCAACTTCTATGTCCACGCTTAATCTTTTTATTTTTGGAATCGGTTGGTTTAGTAAATCTGCCCACTCTGAAATAAATTCTTTAAATTCGTCTGCGTCCACCATGCCATCGCTATCCACCTTGTCCCACAACAAACTCTTTAGTGCAAGTTTTACTTCGTCTGAAATTTTCATGCTATGCGGTTTAAGCAATCCGTCTACTATCTCGTAATATTTTCCAACAATTAATTTTCTATCTTGCAGATACGTTTCATAGTATTTTATATCTGACTCCCACGTCTCTATCTGATTTTTAATGCTGTCTCCATAGTTTCCTCCAATCGTAAGTGGGTTGTCTACTGTTATCTTGGAAACTTGAATTTCTTTATCTGTAATTAGATCATGTTTTTTGACTGTCTTAATTTCTAAAACGTCCTCTCTCTCCTGTAAAAAATCCAATTCGTCGGGATCCAGTTTTGAATAGCAATATGGCTTGTGTCCTATTTCGTCTTTCCACAAAAATAATTTTTGTGCTGTCGGTTCGTAAAATTTTAGAACTGCTGATTTACTAACTCCGTCATATGTTGCAGATACCAGCATTGACGGTAACATTGTTTTTATTTTTTCTACTTGTGCTACTTTGTCTTGCATTTTCTTACCCTGAGGTCTCGTACTTGCTAACTAACTCTTTTGCCCATTTTACAATTTTGTTTTTATCCAGATGAATTATTTCCACACCTGCCTCTTCTAGTAAATCGTAATCTGTTTCAGGATATTTATCAAGACATAAGAATTTTTTAATACCTATTGTTATTGCCATTTTTGTACATTCTAGGCATGGAACAAATGTTGTGTACAGTACTGCACCTGCTGCACCTGCCTCTATTCCTAAAATTGCACAATGCATGATTGCATTTGCTTCTGCATGATTGCACAGACATCTGTCCAATGCTGCACCGGGTTCAATTTTTCCTTCCATTCTAAGTTGACATCTTTTACATCCTCCTTCAAAACAATTTTTGATTCCCGGAGGTGTTCCATTATACCCTGTTGCTAACTGCCTGTGATTTCTGACAATTACTGCACCAACTTGTCTAGTAACACAATTTGAACGTAATTTTGCCAACTCCGCTTGCAACATAAAATATTCGTCCCAGTTTGGCCTCTCAAAAGAATCAATCATACAAATTGTGTCTAATTGTTCCATATATGGATCTCGTTAACTCTCATTTATTTGCGATCATGATTTATTTTAAAAACAAATTCTATTCCACACCCTTTAAATTCAAATTAAAACACAGGATAACGAAATGAAACTTAACGTATTTTTCATAATTACAATGGTTTCAATCTTTGCTGTTTCTGCAATAGGCCAATCTGCTTTTGGATATGGTGGTCCTCCTGCAAACAACTCTGCAAATAACTATACTGTGGATATTGCATCCAATCAAGAATCATATGCTCTTGGAGACTCTGTGATGTTTACTGGCTCTGTAAACAAATATGACGACGATCGTTCTTTGAGAATTTCTGTCTTTGATTCTAGTAATAATTTGATCATAACTAAAAAAACACCTGTCGACACTTATGGTAAATTCTCTTATACTGTTGTATTAAACGAAAAATTTTCTGATGGAAAATATATTGTAAAATCTCAATATGGGAATTCTAAATCAACTGTTAACACTTCTTCTTTTATGGTTACATCTGGAAATAATTCTTCAATGACTTCAAATGTATCTGAAATCCCTGTATGGATTAAAAATAACGCAGGCTGGTGGGCTGATGGCTCCATTGATGATGCTTCCTTTGTACAGGGCATTCAGTTCTTAGTGCAAGAAGGATTCATGAAAATTACCAGTTAACTTTTTTCTTTGCTAGTTTTTTTCTAATTTTCATACCTATTCCAAATGATATGATCATTCCAGTTATTGAAAGTATTGCTAGTGGATTGGTATCGACTTCTGATGGAGTTTCAAAAATCAGTGGAACAAATAATGAAAATGTAAACATCATTCCACTNAGATAACTAATGTTTTTTAAAATTGGTAATTTACATGGAATTGTCATGATGGCTATTTCTTCATAAATTATTTAGTCTTTGGCACTTATGTTCGTGCCTACCACGTTCTTAATTTCTTTATGTATTTTTTAAAATTTATTTTTATTATTCTAACTATGTGGAATATGATTAGATTATAAGATATTGTAATGTATGTGGAAAATCATCTTTGGGGTATAATACCTAAACAAAATTGAAACATTCAATGACTTGGAAAACTTCGTTACTGATTTTATTTGCAACAGTAATGGTTGCTTTTCTACCTCTTTCTGCATATGCCACAGTTGAAGATGGTGATTTGAGAAAAATTACATCTGACGGACAATATGAAATTGGTATGACTTGGCAACCTGCAGGACCTATAGAGCCGGGAATTGATTACCTCATTAATTTTGAGGTACGTGAAGGTATGACTCAGAAAAGCATTGATAATGCATCATTTAATTTTGACATTGTAAAAGATGGAATAGTCACTGATAGCACATCAACAAATTCTGGAACAATCACACAAACAATATCCTTTGAAAAACCTGGAATAGTTAATCTAATGCTGACTGATGTTAACTCATCAACACAACAAGTTGATTTCACTATGCCCGTAGGAACTGAAACAACGACAAAAGATGGAATATCATTCATTAAAAAGAACTACGATGCAGAACCTAAAATTTACTTTTGTGGCAGTGCTAAAGATCTAAAGACTTGCCTAAAAAAAGAAGTTAAAGG
>JGI26239J51126_1001129_pt1 | contig 12379 bp, 8 predicted proteins | sample SaaInlV_130m_DNA_3_FD_51126 | JGI IMG/M metagenome (IMG submission 51126)
ATAACATCCATCACATTAATAACCCCATCAAAATTGGCGTCTCCTTTTGGACATTCTCCGGATTCCGCTTCCACAGAAATAACTTCAGCAACGCTTGTTGAATCATTTTCTAAAAGTCGGGTTATTATCCCGTATTCATAAATGCCACCTGGAATAACTAAACTGTCTGTAAATAATGTAATATTGGAAGAAAGAATTATGAACAATGAATCATCTTTGTATAAATCGTTTTCGAAATTTAATATAGTATCTCCACCGAAAAGCGTTGTTGGATTTTCCCAAAATAGCTGAATTACAGAGCCCAATGAACCATCTCCATTAAAATTGGAAACTGAATTTGGATCTAGAGAATCAGATGCCATAAACTCAGAAACAAGAACAGCTGAATTAAATAAATTTAATCGACCACCACTTACAGTAATATTTTCCAATGCGCTGATTGAGTCTATCCCATTTAATATCATAGATTTTAGAGCGAGTGCAGCATCTCCCGGATTCGTTTTAAAAAACTGGCTAAAGCCATTTGTCATGACTGAATGGAGAAATCCAATGGAACCAGCAACGTGTGGTGTTGCCATACTTGTTCCAGAAAGGCTCGATGTGGATCCATTAGAATAGGTGGAAATAATACTGCTACCAGGCGCCCCTAAATCAATGGATTCTAAACCATATCCAGCAGATGCTTTTTGGTCATTCCGATTTGTATTTGTTACGGTTACAAGATAATCACTGGTACATCCTGTTGGCACATCACCAGCATTATCCACATTGGTATTCGCATTAATTGTTGCAGCCGCACTGAGAATTCCAGCTTCTCCTAAGGCTGTGTATGCCTCATCCCATAATGGGTAATTCCCTGAAGAACAATCGGCATTATCGATCCCAAAACTTGAATTAGTTGCAACAACAAAAGCTCCTTGTTCGCCATTTGTGTCATTATATAAAACACGTTGATCTAAGACATAACCGTACGCTTCCAACGCAATTGAAGTTTGACCTGTTGAACCCATCACAATCATGAGTTTAACATTCCAATTTACCCCTACCACCATACTGCTATTATTTCCTTCAGCACCTACGGTACCCGCCACGTGAGTTCCATGGCCGTTTGATGATATATTCCCATTAGAATTGTAGGCATTCCAACCGTTCACATCATCCACATAGCCATCGTTATCATCATCAATATTATTCCCAGATATTTCGTCAGTATTCACCCAAATATTATCGTCTAAATCAGGATGAGTTAATAAACAGCCTCCATCCACAATGGCCACAACAATATCATCACCTAATGCATTCACACCACCCATGGATAAATCCCACGCTTCTGGTGCATCAATATCCGCATCTTCTAATCCGCTGGATTGCCCGGTATTATGCATGCCCCATTGCGACCCAAAATCGGAATCATCCGGAAAATTTTGACGTTGAGTGATATAATGATCGAATTGTGCATGTTGAATCCATGGATTCTCAGAAATTTCTTTCAATGCTTGCGGAGCTGTAANAGAACTATCTATGATTTTGACTAAATAAATATTGACACGTTTCATTAAAGGTTTTTGAACCTTAAAACGGGCTTCGTCTAAACTAAGCTTCAATTCTTCGACGGAAACATCTGGCATTGCTTGAATTAGAATATTATCAGAAACATATTTTTGTGCAATTAATCCTGTAAATAAAAAAAATAAAAAAAGAGTTTTTTTCATAAGAACCTTGAGATAGTTAAACTGTTAATAATAATACGAATCATATAAAAAGATTGCTCATGAATTTTTGTGTGACTTTGAAAATTCTGAGGCCATTTTTTGAATTTCTTTACATACTTGAATTGGTATCCCAGTTTCACCATGAATCACTTCAGGAGTGAGTTTAGCTATTTCGCCAGGACCATCAAACGTTTGTAGCAATTTTTCGAGTCGTTTTTTACCCATACCCTGAATTGCGGCAAAAACGGAAACGACCATATCTTTATTCCGCTTTTGCCGTTGGAATGTAATGGCAAAACGATGGGCTTCATCCCGGATTCGCCTCAGCAATATGAGACCCGGACTTTGTTTATGGATGGATTGGGCTTCAGGATTTCCGGGGACAAAAACTTCTTCCAATCGTTTGGCGAGACCCACCGCAGGAATATAGTCCAATCCCAATTCTCTTAATGCTGAAAGTGCCATACTTAATTGACCTTTTCCCCCATCAATTAATATCAAATCCGGTAAAGGTTTTTCTTCATCTTTAACTCTTTTGTATCGACGAAAAACCACTTCTCGCATAGATGCAAAATCATCTATTCCAGATACAGTTTTAATATTGAATTTTCGGTATTCAGTTTTTTTAGGTTTTGTATCTATAAAACAAACCATGGATGCCACCGTATTTGTTCCACCTAAATGAGAAATATCAAATGCTTCAATCCGCTTGGGTGGCACATCCATATTTAAATCTTCCTGAAGCTGACTCAACATTTTAGGAATTTGTTCTTTCCTTTTCACTCTGCGAATGATCCATTCACCTAATAATAATTTTGCATTTTGATGGGTTACCCTCATTTCTTTAGCTTTTTCGCCCTTAATTGGATACAAAAAATGAACTGCACCCTTTCGTTTTTCACGAATCCAAGAATTAAGATTCTTTTCATCTTCTGGATGGATTTGAAGTGCAATCTCTTTTGGAATAAAATCGCTATCCATGTAAAATCTTGTAATTACAGTTTGAAGTGTCGTTCCATCATTTTCATCCAAACCTTGCAACGACACTTTTTCCCGACTGAAAATACGTCCATTTCGAATGCGGATAATAACTGCAACTCCCAAATTATCTTCTCTTGCCAATGCAATGACATCTCGTTCTTCAAAATCTGTTGCAACATGACTTTGCCGCTCCTTGAAGGATTTCATCGCTTCCAATTGATCACGGAAAATTGCAGCTTCTTCATACTGTTTGTTTTTGGATGCTGTTTCCATTAATTCAAAAATATATGTTTCCGATTTTTTAGTTTTTCCTTTCATGAAATCTTCAATCCGATTCACCATATCTTGATAATGTGATTGGGAGACTAATCCTTCACAAGGTCCTTCACATTTTTTAATATGATAATCCAAACAGAGTTTTACTTTTTTTTCTGCAACAATTTTAGCATCTAAATAAAAACTACAGCTCCGGATTGGAAAAATCTTATACAACGCTTTTAAGGTCATTCTCAATCGTCCAACATCAGTAAAGGGGCCATAATATTTAGAACCATCACGGACAATTTTTCTCGTTAATAAAACTTGGGGATAGGGCTCTTTTGTTATCCGAATAAATGGATAAGTTTTGTCATCTTTTAAATCAATATTATATCGGGGACGATGAGTCTTAATTAAGTTTGCTTCCGTCATAAGTGCTTCAACTTCATTTCGGACAATGATCCATTCTAGATCAGCAATTTTTCTTACCAATGAAATAGTTTTGGCTTGTTGGTGTTTTTTACTCTGAAAATAGGAGCGAACGCGATTACGAAGATTTTTGGCTTTCCCGATATAAATTATTTTTTTATCTTCATTGTAAAATTGATACACCCCGGGATAGGTGGGAAGTTGCTTTAATTTATCTTTAATTATCTCATTCATGGAGAAGTGAAATTACAGATATGTTTTAAAATCTGAAGGTTTTCAGTGGTGAAATTGAAAATAAATTCAAAAAATTTGATGAACTTCGTTCATAAAAATTTAAGGTTTTTCAGCTAATTCTACCAATACGCCACCCGTAGATTTTGGGTGAATAAATACAACTTTATATCCCTCAGCACCTACAGACGGTTCATCACTTAGAACATGAACCCCCAACTCTTTAAGCTCNTTTATTGCGTCAGTTATACTCTCTACTTCAAAACATACATGATGAATNCCCGCGCCACGATTTTCCATAAATTTAGCAATGGGAGACTCTATATTAGTTGATTCCANTAATTCAATTTTACCCTTTCCTGTATCATAAATATCTGTAATAACACCCTGATCTTCTACCACTTCTTTTGACCGATGCTCAATATTTAATATATGTTTCCAAAAAGNTGAATCTTGAGCTAAATCTTTTACGGCAATGCCGAGATGTTCAATTCCGAGTATTTTCATATTCAATTTTAAAATAAGTTCTTTTAATAAGGCGGAGAGTTAATGGATTCCAGATTAATGTTATAATAATATATCATCCGTTGAGTTTAACCTAATGCCAAGACCATTCCCTTTTGGTAAAACGAGTCTACCATCTTCGACTCTCNCTCCACTATACGGATCATTGTTAATCAGTAAATTACCATCGAGATCAACCTTATCCACTTCACCAGCTAATTGGGCAGCCGCTGTAATTCCCACAGATGATTCGACCATACAACCCAACATGATTTTCATGTCATAAAATTTTGCCAAATTGATCATTCGTTTTCCTTCTTCCAATGATCCGCATTTCATGAGTTTAATATTAATCCCATCAAATACATTTACAATTTTTGGAATATCTGTAGAATCACGGCTATTCTCATCTGCATAAATATCCAGAGGAGATTTCTCTCTTAATACAGCCGTTTCCTTGAGCTGATCTGCTGGAAATGGTTGTTCAATAAATTCCACATTTTGGTCCGCTAACCATTTGCAAAAATGAAGTGCTGTGTCCGCTTGCCATCCTTCATTTGCATCCACTCGAATCAATTTATCAGTATGCTGCCGAATTTCTTTCATTATATCTCGATCCATTTTTGGCGTTCCCAATTTCACTTTCAAGATTTTATAAGGATCGGCTTCTTCTATTTTCTCTCCAATTTCATCTAAATCTCCAATAGCGATGGTAAAACTTGTGATAGGCATTTTGTTTGGATTCATCTCCAATAATTCTGAGACAGGTTTTTCATTTTTCTGTCCCCACCAATCCCAAAGCGCCATAGAAAAAGCTGCTTCTAATGCCTTAATCCCTTTCAATTGAGGTAAAATATGATTCCAAATTGTATCTCGCTTTGTACAAATTTCTGGAAATTTTACTTTTTGTTTTAATACAGATAATATTCGTTCAGTAGATTCATTATATCGTAGTGACGGCGCAGCTTCCCCTCGTCCGATAATTTCCCCATCTTTGATATATATAAATACCACATCGTACCAGTCATTAGAACTACGTGCAATTCCAAATGTGTGATGTAGATGAATACGATAGGTTGAAAAACTCAGTTCCATTCGTTTAATTCTTTTTGGATTGTTTCAATCATGTCCTTCCCACCAAACCTTACCAGATCAGTTGCAGGTAAATCATATCGATATCGAGCAGCATTACAGGTTTCTATGGCAAGGTCATTCTGTAATTTTAGTGTGAGAAAATTCAAACCAAGAAATTTGGACTGTTTAAAAGGTTTCATCAAATCTATATAATTTTGCATTAAAATTTCCAAATCAGGAATTGGATGATTTGCCACATCTATCTTCCGGCCNGGTTCATGAGCGAAAATAAGAAAATCGGGCATAGAACCATGAAGGAGACCTAAAGTAACCCCCGAGTACAACAGATTATTTAAAGCGCCTTGTCCTTCGACAATGGCCAATTCAGTATTATCAGGNAGTTGATCTAAACAATACTCGATCTCACCTGCCATGAAATCTGATACGACTGNATCAATGGGAACACCNTTTCCCGAAAGCAAAATTCCNGTTTGTCCTGTACCTACAAATTCTACTTTTCGGTTTAGTCTTCTGAGAGCAAGAACCAATTCCCATGCTGTTGTCATTTTCCCGGTATCACAATCGGATCCAACAATAAGCATGACAGGGAATTTTCTATTTTTCCAAGACCCCTTGGGAAAATGAGGTGGNNTTGGGGAACGNCGGAGGTCNGAAATTGTTACATTCATTTTTTTTGCAAGGTTAAAAATTTCATTATCATCCTTTAAAAATACATGCATTCCTGAAATAATTTGGCATTTTGCTAAAAGAGCATCTTTAATCTCATTTCGATAATTGTCTTTTAAAATACCACCTTGTGGAGCAGCACCAATAACAAGTTGTGTAGGAGAATAAGAAATGGTTTCATTGAAAGATGCTACACAAGGAATATTCCCTCCCCATCCAATAACTTGTTCAGCTGTTTGTCCTGCTTTTTCCGGGTCTATTACAGCTACCACTTCTTTCGGTCGATATCGAAGAAGCATATTACCTGTTTTATTTTCAATATAATTAAATGCATTGGGTGCAAGGATTACAATTCTTTCCATTTTTACCGAAAATTTGCTTTTCTTTTTTCCACAAATGCTGTTAACCCTTCGGTGGTTTCGTCTGTTTCAAATAATTGACTAAAAGAATCAACTTCCATATTTAATCCGTCAATAAGTGAATGGCTCGCAGATTCATTGATGCAATGGAGTGATTCAGCAATACAATTAGGTCCATTACCCAAAATAATTTTTGCNAATTTCATNGATTCTTCAAGTAGGTCATTTAAAGGAAATACTTTATTAGCTAGGCCAATTCTGTGTGCTTCNTCTGCATTAATCATNTGTCCACCGATAATGAGTTCTATGGCATTCCCTTTTCCAACAATTCTTGGAAGACGCTGTGTNCCTCCCCATCCGGGAATAAGTCCCAATTTGACTTCCGGCTGAGCAAATATTGCATTTTCACTCACGAATCTTAAATGGCACGATAATGCAATTTCACAGCCTCCTCCCAAAGCGAATCCATTTACCGCGGCAATCACGGGTTTAGGCGAGTCTTCAATTGTCATCGTGACTTCTTGACCCAGTTTTCCAAATTCTAAAGCAGCCCTTTTATCTAATTGTTGCATCACTTTGATATCAGCTCCAGCAATAAAAGCCTTTTCACCCGCACCCGTTAAAATGATAACACCGACACTTTCATCAGCAATCATTCCTTTTACAGCCTGATCCATTTCTTTTAAAATATCTGGATTCATGGCATTCAACGCGTCTGGTCGATCAATCGTTAAAATTCCAATTTGATTTTTAATCTCTTTTTTTATGAACATAATATTCCTTATTTCCAAAAAGTTCGACTAAATAATACCATCACAGTAAATATCTCAAGGCGACCTAATAACATACAAAAAGTTAGAATCCACTTTCCCGGATCAGATAAAAGCGCATAATTATCCGTGGGTCCAAATTGATTGAGCCCTGGTCCAATATTTCCCATGGCAGATGCTGAAGCGCCAATTGCAGATTCTAGATCTAATCCAATAGCAGCAAGAGCAATTGTTGAAAGAACAAAGGCTGACATAAAAAATAGGAAAAATCCAAGCGTATTTCGAACCACATCTTCAATAACAAGTTGGTTTCCGATTCGAACTGGAATGAGCGCACGGGAATGAAGAACTCTTCTTGTTTCGAGAGCGCATATTTTACCAAAAGCATACAGCGAATTACTTTCATACCTCCAGCAGTTGAGCCACCCATTCCTCCGACAAACATTAAACTAAGTAGAATGACTTGAACAACAGCCGGCCACATTTCATAATCTGCAGATCCAAATCCTGTGGTTGTCATTATTGAGACAGTGGCAAAAAGAGATTCTCTAAAATTCAATCCAGAAAAATGACTACTCTGTACGGCAATTGCTAAAAATATAACGCTTGTGACTACGATTATTCCACTTAAGTAAACCAAAAATTCCCTATCTTTGATATACGATTTGAAATCGCCACTTATTGCACGGAAATGCAAAGAGAAATTGATGCCAGCTAGAAACATAAAAAATATAATTATATAATGAATTCCTAAACTATCATAATGTCCGATGCTTGCATTTTTAGTTGAAAAACCACCTGTGGGCATTGTGGTTAACGAATGACAAATTGCATCAAAAACATCCATCCCNGCTACCATTAACGCAAAAGCTTCAACCGCTGTAATTCCGACATAAACAATCCAAAGAAATTTGGCCGTTTCGCGAACACGCGGTGTTATTTTATCTGCAACGGGTCCAGGAACTTCCGCCTTAAATAACTGAACACCCCCAACACCNNATAAAGGCAATATTGCGATATAAAAAACAATAATCCCCATTCCACCAATCCATTGAATAAATGATCGCCAAAATAGAATACCGTGTGGAAGACTTTCAATACCATTTGGAAGATGCGGAAGGGTTGCAATATTCCCAATGATAGAAGAACCCGTCGTCGTTACGCCAGACATTGATTCAAAAAATGCATCCGTAATATTGGGAATTGCTCCGGANAAATAAAAAGGCAATGCACCAACTATAGCCGTTGTTACCCAAGAAAATGTAACGATGGCATATCCATCTCGATTTGTTAAAGACTGTTTATGACGAGTTAAGAACCAAACCGGAACTCCAATTCCCAAACATATCAACATAGAATAGATAAANCCGTTAAAATCTGATTCACCGTAGATATATGAAATAAAAATAGGCAAAACCATCGTAATGCCTAGAATAGAGAGAAGTGCTCCAAGTATATTTAGGAGTGGTTTAAATTTCATAATCCGAATAATTTTTTCAATTTAGCGATAGCTTTTGGTTTTGCAAAAACGAGAGCCGTATCATCATCCGTTAAAATTGATGTCCCATGAGCAATCCTAATCTTTCCATGATGGTTTATGATTCCAACAATACTATCTTCTGGAAAATTCAGGTCTTTTAATGGACGCTGAGTAACTGGGCTACCCGTTTCTGGCTGAAATTCAATAACATCCAAGTCTATTTCGTCAAATGTGACTACAGGAATTTCTGTTAAATCCGTATGAAGTTCTTTCAATATTGAATTCACAGTTGATAAATTTTTACTAATGACCGCACCGACGCCAATTTCCTGAATCGTTGGGATATACTCAGTGGTAGAAATATGAATAATACTTTGTTTAGCACCTAAATGTTTGGCTAATAATCCTGCAATTAAATTAGTGTTTTCATTTTCGGTTACAGAAATAAAACTGTCAACATCTTGAATAATTTCAGATTTTAAAAATTCTATATCAGTTCCATCACCATAAATAATCATGGATTCCTCAATACTGTGGGAAATTTGACCGGCTTTGGGACGATTATAATCCACTAACCGGACGTTAATCGTATCGCTAGGTAAAGCCTTTGCTAAAGATCGCCCAATTTTTGAGCCACCCACAATCATAACACGATGAGTTTCTGTCACTTTTTTACTAAGAAGACCTAATAAATTCTCAATATCTTCTTTCTTAATTAAGAAATAACCAATATCCCCATCTTGGAATTCAAAATCTGACCATGGAACCATAGTTTCTTGTCCGCGATGAACAGCAATTACACCAAATCGAAAATGACTATTTTCAGTGCAAACTTGGCCCAATGGTTTTCCAATCACATTTTCACAGGTCCCATTAATATTTAACCCCAACATTGTCAACCGGCCAGCTTCAAAATCCATAACCTGAACAGCATATGGATGTTTTACTAATCTCATAATTTCTTCACAAGCGGCTTGTTCTGGATGGATAACTACGTCAACACCAAATTTTTCTGGGCGGATTATGGAATCTTTTGCTGTGTATTGTTGGTTTCTTAATCGAGCAATGATTTTATTAGCACCCAATTTATGAGCTTGCTGAGATGCAATTAGATTCACTTCATCTACACGGGTTAGACATAAAACATAATCTGCCTCACCCACCTGCGCTTCAGTGAGTGTTTTTGGGCTGGCGCCATTTCCTTCAACCACAATAACATCTAAGTTTTCTGATGCACGACGACACTTAATAGGATCAAGGTCGATAACGGTTATATCATAATTTTCTTCGCTTAATGCTTTGGCGACATGGAATCCCACTTCACCTCCACCAATAATAACTACTTTCATATGTTGATACTCTTATTAAATCAGAGAAAAAATTACTTCAATTCACACCGAAAAAAAGCTTTTTATGCACTCGAATTTTTCCGCTGAATATTCGCTCCCAATGAGCGAAATTTTTCTTCAATCTGTTCATACCCTCTATCAATATGATAGATACGGCTCACTTCAGTTGTTCCTTTTGCTGCCAATCCTGCTACTATTAGGGACGCACTTGCACGAATATCAGTTGACATGACCGGCGCTCCAATCAACTCATTTACGCCAGGTACAAATGCTGTATTATTTTCTAATTTAATATTTGCGCCAAACCGGTTTAACTCTGGCACATGACTAAATCTATCATGATAAACTGTATCTGTAATCATAGATGATCCTTTCGCTAATGACATAAGTGCCACCCATTGTGCTTGTAAATCAGTCGGGAATCCCGGATAAACTGCAGTGGTCATATCCACGGGTTGGATTGAGTCTGCTGGAGAAATCGTAACCGAATTTGTTGTTGTTAATATTCTACATCCAGCTTCTCGTAATTTTAATAAAACTAAATCTAAATGCTGCGGTATAATATCTTCTAACGTGATTTCACCTAAAAGTGCGCCCGCCGTTAAAAAAGTGCCAGCTTCAATGCGATCCGGAATGATATCCACATCTGCAGAATGTAATGAATCAACACCGTCGATAACGAGTCTCATGGTACCAATTCCATTAATATTTGCACCCATATCATTTAAATATTCACAAAGTTGAACAATCTCCGGCTCGCAAGCAGCATTANTAATAATTGTTNTNCCTTCCGCCGTTACAGCCGCCATGGCAATATTTCCGGTGGCNCCAACCGATGGAAATTCAAAACTAATTTCGGTCCCTTTCAATCGCTTTGCTTCTGCCAATATATATCCACTTTCAAGCGTAATTTTTGCACCAAGTTTTTCCAATCCTTTTAAATGAAAATCCACGGGACGAGGACCCCAAGCACATCCTCCTGGGAGTGAAACTTTTACAGTNCCGAATCGAGCCAATAAAGGGCCTAANACATAAAAAGAAGCTCGCATTGTTTTGACCAAATCATAGGGAGCCTCAGGATTATTGACTGTGCTACCATCAATTTCTAGTCGNCCTGAATCAAAAGTGCATTTTGCTCCAACAATTTCCATTAAACGAATCATNGTTTTAGTATCTCTAAGATCCGGTACGCGCGTAATAACTGACTTTCCTTTAGCCATTAAAGCTGCTGTCATAATGGGTAAAACAGCATTNTTCGCACCACTTATTTTCACAGAACCAGATAAGGGCTTTTGCCCTTCTATTAGAATTTTATCCATTAAGNACTCGTTTCTTTAGTNCCAACAAATAATTCACTAATTATTCTGGGACTTTCTATTTCATTTAAATAATTTACTTTTACAAATGTTTGGTCATTTTCTACGATTTTTGTTATATGCAAATGGTAATCGGCTTTTCGGGCTATTTGAGACAAATGAGTAATACAAATTACCTGTTTAGATTTAGAAAGTTTCAATAATTGATCTGCTACTTTTTCTGCAGCAATTCCAGANATCCCAGAATCTATTTCATCAAAAATCAAAGTTTGTACNGGATCNAAATCCTGAAANACTGTTTTAATGGCTAACATTATCCGTGAAATCTCTCCACCAGAAGCGATTGATGCTAACGGTTTTACTGGTTCTCCGGGATTAGCAGAAAGAAAAAACTGGACCCAATCAATTCCTTGTGAATTCGCTTCAACATTTTCACCATTAATGACAAAAAATCCTGAATCAGATTTTTTCATTGAAATATTGATTTTGAATACAGCACCGGGCATATTTAAAAGTGACATTGCATTTTCGACTTTTGCTGAAAGTATTTTTGCATTTTTTAATCGCGATTGGTGTAATCTTTTGGCTAATATCGAAAATTGGTTTTGTTTAAATTTAATTTGCTTTAAAATTTCATCTTCCGACAATTCAGGTTTTGTTAAAGATTTTATTTCTAATTGAATGGAGTCTCGATTACTTAATACAGCTTCAATTGAGCCACCATATTTTCTTTTTAAGGATTCTAATGCTTGAAGTCGTTCAGAGATTTCAGATAAAATTTCAGCATCAAATTCAGAACCGGATAATTGCATCGAAATATCAGTTCCCGCTTCTTGTAATTGGATAATTGCCGTTTGATACAATTCAGAAATTTGTTTTAAATCTTCATCATACTGTAATAATGATTCAATTGACCGGAAATTATTTTCTAAAATATCAATGACAGAATTATCTCCTTTATTTACCTGATTTTGAACCAATTGAAGCGTTTTAATTATATCTTCCAAATGACTCATTTTTTTAAAATCCTTATCCAATTTTAAATCTTCGTCGAATATAGGATTCACAGAATCAATCTCTTGTGCCTGAAATTTCAAAAGGTCTAAACGATCACGCCTTTCATTTTCAGTTTGGCGAATCCTATATAATTTAGTCTGATAAGATGTTAATTCTTGATAGGTCTGTCCAAGTTTATTTACATCATCTTTATGACCACAGAAATGGTCCAA
>JGI26239J51126_1001144_pt1 | contig 12245 bp, 11 predicted proteins | sample SaaInlV_130m_DNA_3_FD_51126 | JGI IMG/M metagenome (IMG submission 51126)
CTTGATTACGTGGGCAAACAGGCGCGTTCCTCAATGCCTGCCATGCGTCAGTTGTTCATGGGGCACCGCAGGTTGGAAAATTATGATCAGGAAAAATTTGAGCGTAAACTTTACATCACGCGTAAAGCAATCCGGACTGCTCTGCAGGATGTTGAAGACCTGATTATTACCAGCATGTCATCACGGACAATTGTCTATAAAGGCATGTTGATTCCGCATCAGATGGAACATTTTTTTCCGGATTTGTCGGATCCGCGTTTGAGCAGCGCGATGGCTTTAGTTCATACACGTTTTCCAACCAACACCTTTCCACGCTGGGATCTGGTTCAGCCTTTCCGTAATCTGGCGCACAATGGAGAAATAAATTCATTACGCGGTAATATCAACTGGATGCTCGGACGACGTCCGACCCTGTCATCGCCTTTGTATGATAATATCAGCGAAATGCAGCCCATCATTATTCCAAGAGGCAGTGACTCTGCCTGCATGGATAATGTTTTTGAATTCCTGATTCAATCCGGTTACTCACTGCCGCATGCGATGATGATGATGGTTCCGGAAGCATGGGAGAAAAATCCGGAGATGAATCCTGAAAAACAGGCTTTTTATGAATTTCATGATCACTTGATGGAACCCTGGGATGGACCGGCTTCGCTCACTTTTACGGATGGTGTGCGNATCGGCGCGACGCTTGATCGTAACGGTTTGCGCCCCTCGCGTTATGTCGTGACAAAAGATGANTTTGTGATTATGGGTTCGGAAGTCGGTGCAGTGGATATTGATCCGGAGAATATAAAATACAANGGNCGTTTACANCCTGGAAAAATGTTTCTCGTGGATACGGAAGAGGGGCGGATAATCGATGATGCTGAACTGAAAAAAGAAATCTGCTCTGCTCAACCTTATGCAAAATGGTTGAAGGATAATGTGCTCGAATTATCGCATTTGCCAAAACCTAAAATAGTTCCGCAAACTGATTTCGACTCGCTGTTATTACGGCAGAAAATTTTTGGTTATACAACCGAGGATCTAAATCTGCTACTGACACCAATGGTGGTAGACGGTGTGGAAGCTTCCGGATCAATGGGTAACGATACACCGCTGGCGGTGCTGTCAGATAAACCACGCTTACTATACGATTATTTTAAGCAGATTTTCGCACAGGTCAGCAACCCTCCCGTAGATGCGATCAGGGAAGAACTGGTGATGTCGCTAACCAGCCGTCTTGGACCGCAAAGGAATATTCTGCAACCAGGACCGGAACATGCGCGGATGCTTAAACTTGAGCATCCTGTACTGAGCAACGAACAGCTGGCGCAGCTTAAAGCACTCGACAATCAGGATTTTCACTCATCGACTTTAAGCATGCTTTTTGATGCAGAAAAGGGTGCAGACGGATTAGCCAGCGCGCTCAGTCAACTCTGCAGACAGGCGGAAAACGCGGTGAAATCAGGCAGCGTTTTTCTAGTTTTAAGTGACCGTGGAGCAGGCAAAGAGCAGCTTCCAATTCCTGCACTGCTGGCAGTAGCAGCAGTACATCATCACCTGATTCTGAAAAGAAGTCGTTACAAAACAGGAATAATTGTTGAAACAGGTGAAGCACGTGAAATCGCACATTTTTGTTTGCTGGTAAGTTACGGAGCAGGTGCGATCAATCCTTATCTGGCGTTCGAAACTTTTGAACAAATGATAAAGCAAAAAGCTTTACCAGCACAACTGACATGTGAAAAAGCAAATGAGAATTATCTGCAAGCCATCCGTAAAGGCATGTACAAGGTCTTTGCAAAAATGGGAATTTCCACTATTCAAAGTTACCGTGGTGCGCAGATATTTGAAGCAATAGGTTTGAATGAAGATTTGGTTCATGGCCATTTTTCAGGAACGCCTTCGAGAATAAACGGGGTTGGTATTGAGGAAATTGCTCAGGAAAGTTTGTTGAGGCACAGGAATGCAATTGAGGAAACTGCTGATACAAGTAGCATCCTGCCGGGTGGAGGATTTTATCATTGGCGTCGTCGCGGAGAATTTCATCAGGTAAATCCTGTGATGTCAAATACCCTGCAGAATGCAGTACGTAAAAACAGCCAGGACGCATACGATGATTTTTCAAAGCTGGTCAATGATCAAGACTCAGCGTTTCTCAACTCCAAGAAGTTTGTTTGAGTTTGCGAAGGTTATCCAATTTCGCTGGATGAAGTTGAACCGGCGGCTGAAATCGTCAAACGTTTTGTGACAGGAGCAATGTCATTTGGTTCGATCAGTATTGAGTCCCACGAAACTCTGGCGGTCGCCATGAACCGTATCGGCGGACGTAGCAACAGCGGAGAAGGTGGAGAAGACCCACGGCGTTTCGAAAAAAGAGACAACGGTGACTGGCCGGTGAGTAACGTCAAGCAGGTTGCTTCCGGACGTTTTGGAGTCACTATCAATTATCTGGTCAACTGCAACGAGCTCCAAATCAAGGTCGCACAGGGTGCAAAGCCGGGAGAAGGTGGACAACTGCCAGGAAATAAAGTCAGTGAGGAAATTGCGAAAGTCCGCAATTCAACTCCAGGAGTAACGTTGATTTCACCGCCACCGCATCATGATATTTATTCTATTGAAGATTTGGCGCAGCTCATCTTTGATCTGAAAAATGCTAATCCAACTGCAAAAATAAATGTCAAACTGGTTGCGGAAGCAGGAGTCGGGACAATTTCAGCCGGCGTCGCAAAAGCTCACGCTGATATAATCACCATTGCCGGACACGACGGCGGGACAGGTGCGTCACCGCTGACATCAATCAAACATGCCGGAATTCCATGGGAACTGGGACTTTCAGAAGCACACCAGACTTTGATGATGAACCATCTGCGTGGACGAGTGAGACTGCAAACCGACGGTCAGCTAAAAACAGGACGTGATGTAGCTGTTGCTGCTTTGCTAGGTGCAGAAGAGTATGGTTTCGCGACAATGCCGCTGATTGCAATCGGTTGTATTATGATGCGAAAATGTCACCTTAATACTTGTCCCGTAGGTATTGCTACCCAAAACCCGGAATTGCGTAAAAAGTTCCGTGGTCAACCGGAACACGTTATCAACTATTTCTTTTTTGTGGCGGAAGAATTACGCAAAATAATGGCTGAATTAGGTTTCCGTAAAATCGACGAGATGGTAGGACGTACCGATATGCTGAAGCAGCGTACCGACATAAAACACTGGAAAGCGGGAAAAGTCGATTTGTCCGCTCTGCTGCATCAAGTTCCGGTTGGTGAAGATGACAGCCGATACTGCACCCAGGAGCAGGATCATGGACTGGACAAGCAACTCGATCACCAGCTAATAACACAGGCGAAAGCTGCACTGGAAGAAGAAAAGCCGGTCGAAATTTCTTTGCCTATCGTCAATGTGAACCGTGCGGTTGGTACAATGTTGAGCAGTGTAATTGCGAAAAAATATGGTGCAAAAGGTTTAGCAGACAACACGATTCACTGCAAATTCAACGGTTCCGCGGGACAAAGCTTCGGTGCGTTTCTGGCTCCAGGAGTGACGCTGGAACTGGAAGGTGACGCAAATGACTACACAGGCAAAGGTTTAAGTGGCGGACGTCTGGTTGTTTATCCTCCGGTGGAATCATCTTTCCCTGCAGAAAACAATATTCTTATCGGCAATACAGTGCTCTACGGTGCAACTTCAGGCGAGGTCTTTTTCCGCGGAATTGCCGGTGAGCGTTTTGCTGTCCGTAACAGCGGTGCCAACGCAGTGGTTGAGGGTGTAGGTGATCACGGTTGTGAATACATGACCGGCGGTAAAGTGATCGTTCTCGGAGAAACCGGCAAGAATTTTGCCGCAGGCATGAGCGGCGGAATCGCTTATGTTTATGATGAAAAAGGGAATTTCACGGCGAACTGCAACAGCGGTTTGGTGGATTTGGAAAGCGTGGATGATGCGGAGGAAAAACTCTGGCTGCAGAAGTGGATTGAACGGCATCAGCAATACACAGGCAGTGAACTCGCAGAAAAATTATTGAAAAACTGGGATGACGTTTTGCTGAAATTTGTAAAAGTTATGCCGATTGAATACCGCGCAGTTTTGGAAAAAATGGAAAAAGAATCAGCAACCTGCAACGAAAAAACAGCAGCTTAGCATGGGAAAAGATACAGGATTTTTAGAATTTAAAAAAGAATCTCCGCCGCTGCGTCCGGTTGAGGAAAGGGTGCGTGATTTTCAGGAATACGACACTTTTTTTCCTGCAGAAAAGCTAGAACGTCAAGCTGCACGTTGTATGGATTGCGGGGTTCCGTTTTGTCATATGGGCTGCCCCTTGGGCAATATGATTCCGGACTGGAACGATCTCGTCTACCGCGGACACTGGAAAGAGGCGCTTGCGGCTTTGCACAGTACCAATAATTTTCCGGAATTCACCGGTCGTATTTGTCCTGCACCCTGTGAGGATGCATGTGTGCTGAATGAGCATTATACTGTGGACGAAGCTGAAAAACAGCAGAAAGTTAATGTCGTCACAATTGAAGAAATTGAAAAACACATTGCAGAACAAGGCTGGACAGAAGCTTGGATTAAACCTCTTCCTCCGGAAAAACTGACTGATAAGCAGATCGCTATTGTTGGTTCAGGACCAGCCGGACTGGCTGCAGCACAGCAGTTAAGACGTGCCGGACATGCGGTGACTGTTTTTGAAAAAGATGACAGAATAGGAGGATTGCTGGTTTACGGAATTCCGGATTTTAAACTGGAAAAAAATGTTGTCTCAAGACGTGTTGAACAACTACGTGCAGAAGGTGTTGAGTTCCGCACAGGAGTCAATGTAGGTGTTGATTATTCGGTCGAAGAACTGCGTGTCAGTTTTGACGCCATCCTGTTGGCCACCGGCGCACAGCACGCACGCAAACTGCTGGTGGACGGCAGTGAACTGGAAGGTGTACATTACGCAATGGATTATCTCCCGCAGCGTAACCGTGAGGTAGCAGGAGATTCAATTCCGCCAGCACAAAAAATTGAAACCGCCCGTAAAAAAGCGGTAATTCTTGGCGGCGGATTTACCGCAGCGGATTGTCTGGGTAACCTCAATCGGCAAGGTGCTGACCCGCATATTCACCAGTTCGAGCTGGTAAATATGGTGCCGCGTCCGACTCCAGTGCATCAAGAAGCGGAGCCGGATTGTAGAGCAAATATTTTGACAGAAAGCATTTCAAACGATGGTCATGGTCGGGTTAAAGCTCTAGAGGCGGTAAATGTAGAATGGAAAGTCGAAAAGAGCGAAAGCTCCGCCGGCGGACGGATGACGATGCAGCGTGTTCCTGATTCAGAATTCACTGTGCCTGCGGATTTGATCTTGCTGGCTATGGGTTTTTTAGGTCCAAAAGTAGAAGGCTTGCTGGAAGATCTTGGAGTTGAACTAAATGTACGTGGAGCAGACAAAACCAGTTCACCGCAGCAACTGATAAAATTGCTGAAAAACGCACAACCGATGTTTGATGTTTTTGCAGACGAAAATTTTATGACCAGCGAAGATGGTGTCTTTGTGGCCGGTGACGCAAACCGTGGTGCGTCGATCGTAGTCTGGGCCATCTGGGAAGGTCGAGAAGCGGCTCGCTGTATCGATAAATATTTAATGGGTCGCACAAGTCTGCCCACTACACCTCAGGCAGAAGTACTGGTTTAACAAGCGTTTAATAAAATCAAAGTGAGTAAAAACAAACTTATTTTTTTAGCAGCGTTTGCAGTATTTGCAGGACTGACGGTTTATGCTCTCTGGAACGAAGTAAGCCGTGGATACGGCTCAGTTAAAATACAGCATCAGCGGAGTAATTCTGTCTGCTCCGGGAGTAGGCGGCGGGATCATAAAAACCGACAATGCCCACGTTTTACTCTTCGATCCGGAAACGCTGGAACTAGTTGCTTCAAAAATTCTCAATCCTTTTTTACCACCCTTAACTTTCAGTGTAGGACAGGCTGACGCAGGGCAAGCTCTAAGCGGTTCCTATCGTCTGCTTGTACTTACTGATAAAAACGGAAATCCAAATCAGCCTTCAGCAGGTGAGGTGATTGGACCGCTATCTCAGCCGATTTTACTTGGAACTGAGGGTGTAGAATATTCTGTAGACCGGCCTTTCCAGAGTTTCCCTGCAGAACTTTTAGTGGCCAAAACTGATACTCCGGAAACAAGTATTAGTGGTACCATCACTGTTTCAGCAGACTTGCAGGATCAGCTTGATTCAGCAGACCGTCTGGTCATCATGCTCTTTGATCCGCAGCAGGGGCGTCCGGTTGCAATCAAAATGCTTGACAATTTTATGCCTCCGCAAAAATTCAGTATTGGTCAGGCAAACGCGATGGGTGGTCAGGCTCTGAATGGAAAATATTCCCTCCGTATTTTAACCGACAAAAACAACCAGCCTTTTAAATCCGTTCCCGGAGAAATAATTGGACGTTCAGAAAGTTTAATATCTTTGGGAACTGCTGATTTGGAGTTTGTCCTGGACCAGCCTTATAAACGCTGATTTACTGCTGGCATAATTTTTAAAACAGAGTTTAAAAGATGACTTCCGGTCTGGCAATATTAAGAGCTTGATCAATGTTTTCACGAAAACAGGCACGATTTGGGAATCCTCCCGGCTGGAGATAATTTTCCTGCGAGATACTCTGCTCAATTTCCCGATTCTTTTTTGTGATTGTCATTTGTTGGCCGCTGCGTCCGAGTCCTTTCATTTTGAAACGATAATACGCTTCGAGCTGTTCCTGATGAATCCTGAGGAAACAATAAACATAATCCATGTTAGGAAACTCACGTGAATCAGGTGGAAGCAGTTTTACCTCTGTCCATTCTTTTTTTCGTTTTTGATATTTTTCCAGGAAACGAAACTGCGTTGTAAAAGTCTGTAGAAAATTTTGCAGGATTGGATGTAGCTGAATTTTCAAATCCAACCTTCCGCCGACAGTGAGAACGTCCTCACCGCCAAAAAGCAAAAACAAACCGCCCTGTTTGTCCGTAATCGGACAGTCTGTAGGCAAATCAAAACTCCACTCGCTAGCTCTGCTCTCCTCCGGGTTGCAGTGAAAGATCTTGAGCGAGTACCAGTTCTTGCTGAATTTCCCAGCCAACATCGCCTTTTTCCTTGATCGCTTTTAATAGACCGTGCGCCAGCACCAGCTGAACCGCTTTGACATTCACGGCGGATGAGCTCATGTTCTTGACACGCAGCTTGCCTTTAATAACACCACCTTGATCCCAGTTCTCACCCTCAACTTCAAGTTGATGCTCAAGAGGCTGTTGAAAAAATGTGCTTCTCATCTTATTCCTTTTTCATAGTCTGGGGGTTGCTTGACTCTTTAAGACAGCTGGAGTCGTTGCTGTAATATGTTGATAATTTCCTGATGGATGAGCTCAATCTCCTGCTCACCGTTGATGCAGACAAAACGTTCAGGTTCTGCTGCGGACAACTCCTGAAAACCTTGCGCAACACGTTTGAAAAAACTTAATGATTCTAAATCAAGACGATCTTTTTCAACATGTTCCTGCCGGCGTTCAAGACGTGAAGCAACAGTTTCCGGTGCAATATTCAGCAGGATGGTTAAATCAGGAGAGTAAGGTTTGATGCAGTGTTCGACAATCGATTCAATACTGTTTAAATTCAAACCCCTGCCGTAACCCTGGTAGGCAACGGTTGAGTCATGAAAACGATCACAGAGAACAATTTTACCAGCAGCTTTTGCAGGCAGGATTGAATCCTGAAGATGCTGTATCCGGTCAGCGAGATAGAGCAGCAATTCACTTTCCGGTTGAAGTTCTTCATGTTCCGGATTGAGCAGGATACTCCGTATTTGCTGGCCGATTACTGTACCGCCAGGTTGACGCGTTTTAAGCACAGAATAACCCTGTACTTTCAGCCAGTCAGTTGCTTTTTCCAGCTGGGTGCTTTTCCCGCAGCCGTCAAGGCCCTCAAAAGTGATTAATTTTCCGGAATCCATGGAATGGAAGTAAAATAATAGCAGGGAAGGGAATTATTTCTTTTTATCGTAAATTGTATAAACTTTGTCTTTGATTGCGCTGTGTGACTTTTGTGCCGCGCGAATCACAGTGTTGCACGCATGTTTGAATTCTTTTATTTCTTTAGGATTATCATGTGTTTTTTCAAAGTTTTTAAAACTCTCATAGAGGATTTCAACATCTTTTTTTAGATTTTTCTTCACCACAATTGCTTTAGGCAGATTAGTTTTCAAATCATCTTTTGATTTACAACTGAGCACTTCCTCGCCTACCAGTTTCAGGGAATCACCTTTAGATGAGACCGAATGGAATTGTTGCTGTGTCTCTTCCGGTGCCTTCTTAACAGTGTCAAGAGAAGCCCCCGCAGCGTTTCCAAATTTTACTACCGGTTTTTGCTTTGCTGATTCTGAGGCCATACTTTTGCTTAAATCAGGTTGAAAATAAAAATTTAATCTGTCCTCATTGCAGATGCTGTTCTGTCAACGAATGCTTGAGTTGTTCCTTCAATTGTTGTAAATTAGCAGGAAATTCAATTTTATGAAACTAGAAATACTATTAATTAACGTTCCTATCGAAAACCTAGCCTACTATGCTTAAAGTAAAGAAAAAAGCCAAACCAGAAAAAATTATCTTAGCAGATGATATTTACATCCTCTGGCAAGATGGTCATGAAAGTCACATAAGTTACTTTGATCTGCGTGACGCCTGTCCTTGCGCGAGTTGTATTGATGAACTCAGTGGTGAGAAAACTTTGGATTCAAATACTATCCCCAAAGATATTCGCCCAGTCAAAAGTGAATATGTGGGTAATTACGCGCTTCGTGTTTACTGGAGTGATAAACATGATACAGGAATCTTTCATTATAAAGTGCTCCGGGATTTTGAAAATTCAGCCTAGTTTTTGCCCTAAACTGATTGAGAACAAACTAAAGATAAGAGGAGAAAGATGCTTCAAATAGAAGGTGATTTACTTGCAGCAGAGCTGAGAATAGCTTTCGTGGTAGCAAGATTTAATGAATTTGTCTGTGAGCGTTTGCTGGAAGGCGGGCTTGACACAGTTACACGTCACGGTGGGAGTAAAGATAAGGTGACAGTTGTACGTGTGCCGGGTGCTTTTGAGCTGCCTTTAGCAGCAAAGACACTTGCAGCCAGCGGCAAATATGACGCTGTCGTTTGTCTGGGCGCAGTGATTCGCGGAGCAACCTCACATTATGATTACGTCTGCGCAAATGCTTCAAGTGGAATTGCAAGCGCTTCGCTGGAAACCGGAATTCCGGTTAGTTTTGGTCTCCTGACTACGGACACCATTGAACAAGCCATTGAACGTTCTGGTACAAAAGCTGGTAACCAGGGCCGTGACGCGACAGTCTGCGCGATTGAAATGGCACGTCTTTTAAAACAATTATCGGAGGCATAGTAACTGCATTAGGATAGCGGTACACCGGAGTAAGACCTTAATATGCACGGTTTTTCTGAATCGAGCAGCAATATCCGGTTAACCTGAAGCCGTAAGGAGGAAGATGAATTCTTCGCTTAAACATATAGTTTTGCAGTTGGAAGACTTGACTCAGCAAGACATTTCAATAGATCTAGGACTGGATGTTGGAGTCATCGGCAAAGACTCGCAGGGACGTGATCATGATCAACGTTATGCGTGACTCTTTAAACGAGATGTTAGTTGAGGAGCGTCAGTGCCATATTTTGTAAAGCCTGTAGGGTGAGATCTTAATCTCACCCTATGCTTAACTTAGCATAATTGCTCAAGCTTTTTACTCCTTTACCTACCGTCATTCACGGATCCGGCTTTTCTGCCAACTGTTTTCTTTCCTGCTTTAACTAAGCTCTGATTACAACAAACAAAAAAAATGTTTGAGGTAATTGCCTTTGATGCCGATGATACCCTTTGGCATAATGAATCTATCTTCACGATGACCCAAATAAAGTTCCGTGAAATGCTTTCGTCTCATGGACAGGAAGTTGTTGATCAAACTTTATTTACGACACAGATAAAGAATCTGCAGCATTTTGGTTATGGCATAAAAGGTTTCATCCTTTCCATGATCGAAACTTCCATCGAGTTGACTGCTGGTGAAGTAAGCGGACATGAAATTCAGCAGATTCTGGATTTTGGACGTGAGATGTTAGCAGCCCCGATTGAATTATTACCGCATGTTCGTGAAGTGGTTGAAGAACTTTCCCAAAAATATTCCCTGTTGTTGATCACCAAAGGTGATTTGATTGATCAGGAAACAAAAATTGCNCGTTCCGGATTGGCTGAATATTTTGATGCAGTTGAAATAGTGAGTGACAAAACTACAGAAGTATACAGTAAAATCCTCAAGCGTCACAANATNGANACTTCACGTTTCATGATGATTGGAAATTCAATGCGCTCCGACATTGTACCAATTGTGCAGATTGGCGCGCAGGCGGTTCATGTGCCTTATTTGTCAACCTGGGAGCATGAACAAGATCATCCTCCTGTGGATGCTGAACATTATACTGAATTGAAACACCTCGGTTTACTGCCGCAGTTGATCAGGGAAAAAGGATGAGCGCACCATTACTGAAAGGACTTAAAGTCGCGCTGGTGCACGATTGGTTGACTGGAATGCGTGGTGGAGAAAAGTGTCTGGAGGTGCTTTGTGAACTTTTCCCGGAGGCAGATTTATACAGCTTAATTCACCAAAAGGGAGAGCTGTCTCAGACAATTGAAGCAATGCCGATCAGCACATCTTTTGTGCAGAAGCTGCCTTTTGGTTTAAAAAAATACCGTCATTATCTGCCTCTTTTTCCTCTGGCGATCGAGCAGTTTGATTTCAGTGCATACGATCTGATTGTGAGCTCCAGCCATTGTGTGGCAAAGGGTGTCAAGCACGATGAATCGGTTTATCATATCTCTTACGTTCACGCGCCGATGCGTTATGTCTGGGATCAGTTTAACACCTATTTCCGCCAGCCCCGTACTTCTTGGCCTGTCAGAATTGGCGCAGAATTAATGCGTCCTTATTTGCAGCGCTGGGATCGTAATACAGCGAAACGCGTAGACACTTTTCTGTGTAACAGCGATAACATCCGTAAAAAAATTCTTGAGTATTATGGTCGTGAATCACAGGTTATTTATCCGCCGGTTGATCTTTCACGCTTTAAACCCGGAGATTCAAAAGCAGATTATTATCTGATGGTAGGTGCTTTTGCTCCGAATAAACGCGTGGATTTAGCGATTGAAGCTTTCAATCAACTCAAACTGCCGCTTAAAATATCTGGCAGCGGTCAGGACGAAGAATATTGCAGATCGATTGCTGGTGAAAACATTGAGTTTCTGGGTGCTCTTTCAAATGAAAAACTGTTAGAATTATATCAGCAGGCACGGGCTTTAGTTTTTCCGGGAGAAGATGATTTCGGTATCACACCGCTGGAAGCGCAGGCCTGCAACACTCCGGTGATTGCCTTTGCTTCCGGAGGTGCATTGGAAACCGTAACTGAGCAGACGGGTATTTTTTTCGCAGAGCAAAAGGTAGAAGCGCTTATTAAAGCAGTAGAGGAAATGGAACGCAGTTGGAAGAGTTTTGCTCCGGAAGCATTTCAGCGGCAAATGTCCCGTTTTGGCAGAGGGCATTACAAAGAACAAATGGCGCATGCCATTGAATTCGGTTATCAACAATGGAAGACAGGATTTTGAAAAAGTATTTAATCTTCTTTATTGCATTACATTCAGTTTGATCCTGCTGTTGTCTGCAGCAGGTATGGGTGCGTCTACGGCTCATGCTTTTTTTGAAAATCAGGCACGTTACGCGTTTGAACAGCGTTGGCTGCCAATGCTGAGTGATGAATCTCCGCAGAAACGATTTCAGGCAATTCGTGCTTTTTTGGCTTATCCTGCGTGGGGTTTAGCTGTCCTGCGAAATACGCTCATGAGTGCGGAAACTGAAAATTTGAACTGGCAAATTGTAATGCTGATTGGCATGTTGGGTGAGCCGACAGATATACCGCCTTTGTTAAAAATATGGCGTGAACAGGAGGATCCTCAACGTTCAGCAGTCTGGCTGGGTGCAATGCAACGGCTGTACTGGAAAAACCGGATTTCAGGCGGTGCAGCTCCAAAACTGACTAGTCTGACACTAAATTATCTTGAAAAAGATCCAGCAGTTGAGACAGAAGAAAAGAATGCCGTGATACAGTTCAAGATGGACAATCCTGCACGGTCGCCACTTTTTATCCGCGTGAGCGCTCATTTCTGGAAAACACCTATCCAGGA